>MDTG01208268.1_pt1 | contig 49544 bp, 44 predicted proteins | sample 811421 | NCBI WGS metagenome assembly MDTG01 (sample SAMN05326645, study PRJNA326480) | marine metagenome | isolation source: seawater | place: Pacific Ocean: South East | collected 2011 | reverse complement strand
TGATAAAAGGTTGATTCTTTCAATTTCTGATTTATTTTGCAAATCTCCTGTAGATCCAACAGTATAATTGTTTGGTAAAGTTATGCTTACATCAAAACTTCCATATTCAGAGTAAAACTCACCCTGACTTAGGTAGGGCATTATATGCCATCCATTATTATCATATACAGCTGGTTTTGGATACCATTGTGTAATCATATAAGATTGTCCCAGGTGTCCTAATCTTGATAGTTTAGCATTAGGTATTTTAACTTTAAATGGTGTCTTTATTATGATAGTATCACCTGATTTTACAGGGGTATTTAATATTAATTTACAGATATCAATATGTTCAGGATGATACGTCCATTTAATAGAACTATCATTTACATGAAAGTCTAAATCTGAAATAAAACCTCTATCTTCTTTTTTAGCATTCCAAATATTGAGATTTCCATTTTCAAGTTCATGTTTTGCTAGCGCAGTACTATTGTCCTTATATGCATTTGGCCAAATATGAAACCAAATAAATTCTAAATCTTCTGGAGAATTGTTAATATACTGTATTTTCTGATCAGCAATGAGTAAATGATTAATATCATCTAATTCTACATTAATAGTATAATTTACTTCTTGTTGAAAGTAATTTTGAGCATTTAATTCCATGCTGATATGGATAAATATTAATATAAATAGGGATGTTTTTTTCATATTATTTTAATATAATATCTAGAATCACAAAGAACCCAAAAATCACAGAAGCAATTCCATTAGTAGTAAAAAAAGCAAGATTTATTTTACTTAAATCATATTCTGAAACCAAACTGTGTTGATATAAAATTAGTATTGAAAAAATCGAATATCCTAACCAGTAAAAAGAGTTAAATTCAAAATTATGTCCTATCAATAAAAGAATTATTATAGCAATAAAATGGAAAAATTTTGAAAAGATTAAGGATTTTCTTTTTCCTAATAAAACAGGAAATGAATGCAAGTTTTGTTTTTTGTCAAATTCTTCATCTTGTAAAGAGTAGATAATATCGAAACCGCATACCCAAAAAAGAACAGCTATTGAAAATAATACAGGAATGATATTAAATTTTCCCGTAACAGCAAGATAAGACCCAATGGGAGATAATGAAAGTCCCAATCCTAAAGCTATATGACATAGAGATGTAAATCTTTTAGTAAAACTATATCCAAGAATTATTATAAGTGCAACAGGCGATAGATAAAAACAAATATTATTAATTAAATATGTTGAAATAATAAAAAGTAAAGAACATATGATTACAAAAATAAGAGCATTATTTGCTTCTATATTTCCATTTGGTATTTCTCTGATTTTAGAAGTTCTAGGGTTTTTAGTGTCGATGTCTCTATCAATATATCGGTTAAAGGCCATCGCAGCAGAGCGTGCAAAAACCATACATAGTAAAATATATATTAGAGTGAACCATTCAAATTGTTCTTTTCTAATTGCTAAGAAAAATCCAATTAGGGCAAATGGCATTGCAAAAATTGTATGGCTAAATTTTATTAGAGATAAGTACTTTTTCATATAACAATCATTTCTCTTTATTTAAATATTAATCTTCTAAATAGGTCATAATATTTATGCGAATTTTTTTATGATTCAAAAGTAATCATTTTTATCAATTATATTTTACGATATTTGCAACATAAATTATTAATGCAATGAGAACCAATTCTTCAACGCCTAAAGGAATGAGAGATTTTTCTCCATCTGTAATGTACAGGAGAAACTACATATTATCTATAATTCAAGATACCTTTGATCTATTTGGTTTTTCTCCGATAGAGACACCATCTATGGAAAATTTAGACACTCTTACCGGTAAATATGGTGAAGAAGGTGATAGATTAATTTTTAAAGTATTAAATTCTGGCGACTATTTATCTAAAGTTGATCTGAAAAAGGAAATAACATCAAAATTATTAACAAAAGAGATTTCAGATAAAGCATTGCGATATGATTTGACAGTTCCTTTTGCTAGATATGTTGCTCAAAACAGGAATGAAATAATTTTTCCTTTTAAAAGATATCAAATGCAAAACGTATGGAGAGCAGATAGACCTCAAAAAGGTAGATTTAGAGAATTTTTTCAATGTGATGCAGATTTTATTGGAACTGATTCTCTGATTTCAGAGATTGAATTAATTCTGATTTGTGATAATGTCTTCAATAATTTAAATATTCCAAATGTTGAAATATCTATAAATAATAGAAAATTATTAAGTGGAATGATTGAATTAATGAATGCAAATGAATTATTTAATGATATTGTAATAATCTTAGATAAAATTGACAAAATTGGAATAGATAAAGCTAAAGAAGAAATGTTAAAAATAGGAATTTCTGAGGAATCTTTATTATTGTTAGATAAATTTATTGATGTAAAAGATACAACGCAATTAAGGGATTTGATAAGTGCATCTGCAATTGGAGTTGAAGGTGCTGAACAGCTTGATTTTGTTATTAATAATATTGAAAATTTAGGTCTAAAGGGATCTAAATTAAAATTTGATATAACTCTAGCAAGAGGAATTGATTATTATACTGGTTGTATTTTAGAAGTTAAACAAAATGATATTAATGTTGGTTCTATTGTTGGAGGAGGAAGATATGATGATTTAACTTCTTTTTTTGGATTAAATAACATGTCTGGTGTTGGCATTTCATTTGGAATAGATAGAATTTATATTGTTATGCAGGAACTAAATTTGTTTCCTGAGATCATTGATAATAGAATAAAAGTAATGTTTGCTAATCTAGGGAAAAAGGAATCTATATTTTGTTTGAAATTATTGAAAGAACTTAGGGAAAATGGCGTTAATTCTGAGATTTATCCAAATAACTCTAAATTAAAGAAACAAATGAATTATGCTAACAAGAAAGGAGTTAAGTTTGTTGTTATAGTCGGGGAAAATGAAATGAATAATAATTTAATCATGGTAAAGGAGATGAGTACTGGATTCCAAAGCAGTATACTTTTCTCTGAATTTGTAAATAAAATTAAAAATAATGTCTGATCTTTATATTATTGGTGAGAGAAAATTAACTCTTGCAGATATTACAAGTATAATTAGTCAAAACAAGAAAATAAAACTGTCTAAAGATTCCATAGATAGAATAGTTAAGTGTAGAAAATATCTTGATAATAAAATTCTGAATTCTCATGATCCAATATATGGTGTTAATACTGGTTTCGGTTCTTTATGTAACCATAAAATTCCTAATAAGGACATAGATCAACTTCAAAAAAACCTGGTAATTTCTCATGCTTGTGGTACAGGAGATGAAGTTCCTAATGATATAGTAAGAATTATGATATTATTAAAAATTCAATCTTTATCTTATGGACATTCAGCTATCCAATTAATAACAGTCAATAGATTAATTGACATGTTTAACAGACATATCACCCCAGTAATTTATCAATTAGGTTCTTTAGGAGCTTCTGGAGATTTGTCTCCATTAGCCCATATGTCTTTAGTTTTGATTGGAATGGGTGAGGTAAATATCTTTAAAAATGGTATTAATAATAAGAAATCTACAGAAAGTTTGATTATGGATATAGGTTGGGATCCTATAGAATTAAAATCTAAGGAAGGTTTAGCGTTATTGAATGGCACACAGTTTATGTCTGCTTATGGAGTATGGTGTCTAATTAAATCAAAGAAAATCTCATATCTTTCTGATTTAATTAGTAGTGTTTCTATTGATTCATTCAATGCAAGAACTGATTGTTTCGACAATCTAATTCATAGTGTTAGACCTCATATAGGTCAGATTAAAACCTCTGAAAATATTAGAAAATTTTTGGAAGGTTCGGCAATACAATCTCAAGTAAAACAGTCAGTACAAGATCCATATTCATTTAGATGTATACCTCAAGTACATGGAGCCACAAAAGATATTATAGATTATGTAGATAGTGTTTTTTCAATAGAGATAAATTCTGTTACAGATAATCCTACTGTATTTCCTGATCAAGATAAGATTATATCTGGAGGTAATTTTCATGGACAAATATTATCTATTGCAATGGACTCTTTGTCTCTAGCTATTTCTGAACTCGGAAATATATCAGAAAGAAGAACTTTTCAATTAATATCAGGATCAAGAGGTCTTCCTAATTTTTTAGTAAAAAACCTTGGAATAAGTTCAGGAATGATGATAACTCAATATACTTCAGCTTCTATTGTAAATCAGAATAAACTTTTATGTAATCCTGTATCTACAGATTCTATTGTAAGTTCTAATGGTCAAGAGGATCATGTAAGTATGGGAGCTAATGCAGCTACTAAGTTATATAAAATAATCATGAATACTGAAAAAATACTTGCAATTGAACTGATGAATGCAGCTCAAGCTCTTGATCTAAGGAAATCTAAATCTTCATTATTTATTGAAAATTTTATCTCAAAATATAGAAAAAGTGTAAAATTTCTTTCTGAAGATAGGGTATTATATATTGACATAGATAAGTCTATTGATTTTCTAAGATCAATATAGATTTATAATTAAATTATTTCAATTCTATCACATTCCCACCTGTAAGATAGTTATTTACATTTGATTTGAGATATTGATTGGCTTCTTGTAATTTATTAAATGGTCCTATAAATGTTTGAAATATCTCTTTTTTAGAATTAGAGACACCAGATAATTGAAAAACTCCTGCTTCATAACCATCGTTTTTTAATATTATGACTTCTTTTTCAGCTTCACTAAGTTCGATAAAATCATTAAGAACAATAATATAATTTCCATTGAATTCTGATTTCTGGTATGTAATTTCATTATCATAGATTTCTGAATGATCTTCATTCATAGAATTAGGAGAATCATTATTTTTAATAAAACCTATAGAAAAATATCCAATTACAATGAATAAAATAGTGATTATCAAATATTTGATTAATCCATTTTTGTTTTTATTGTTTTCTTGTTTGTTTACAAATTTTACTGAGTTCTCTTCATCTTTTTGTAAGACTTGTGTATTCTGTGTTTTTTCATTAGATATAGGATTTTCTTGTTCTTCTTTTTTTTCTTTAATTACTTTTAATCTTTCATGTAAGATTTTAAGTTTTTCATCGTTTGATTTTTCAGTCATTTTGTAAAATTATTGATATGGCTAATATAATTAATTATTCTATTGTATTTTCAATGCAATAGTCAAAAAGTTCTTTCAATGAAATGCCAGCTTCTTTTGCTTGTTTAGGTATTATACTCTCTTGTGAAAGTCCTGGAATTGTATTGATTTCTATTATGTAAGGGATTTTATTCTTTAAGATAAAATCAATTCTACATACTCCTCTTAAGTCCAATTTTTCATATATATTGGTTGTGATTTTTCTAATATTTATTGCAATCTCTTCACTTATCTTAGCTGGTGTAATTTCTTGTGACATACCTTCATACTTTGCTTTATAGTCAAAAAATTCATTTTCAGAAATTATTTCAGTGATTGGTAGTGTTATTATTTTTTTCTTTATTCTAAGAACCCCACAACTAAGTTCTATCCCATTAATATACTCTTCAATAATGATGTCTTCATCAAATAATAGTGCCTCTTGAATTGCAGATTTTAAATCTGATTTCTTTTTTACTTTTGAGATTCCTAAACTGCTTCCAGATTGATTCGGTTTTACAAAAACTGGTAGTTTTAATTCCTTTATTATATAATCATTGTTTATATGATCGTTTCTTATATAAAGCAATGAATTAGCACAATTGAATCCTAATTCTTTTAATTTATTATTACATTTAAACTTATTAAATGTCATTTCAGATATTGAAGAACTACAACTGCTGTAGGGGATTTTCAGTTTATCAAACAACTTTTGGATATCACCATTTTCAGCTGGAGGTCCATGAAGAGCTATGAATACAAAATCGAATTGTATTTTACTTTCATTTATTGTGATTGTTAGATCTTTAGTATTTATTTTTTTATTGTCAGAATAAGTCGTAAAAACACCGTTTTTTAGATGTATAATAGTTCCATTATATTTTTCTTTGTTTAAATTATTTAGGACTATTTTAGCAGATTGAATTGAAATTTCATATTCATTTGAGTCTCCCCCAGTAAGTATTGCAATTTCTTTCATAAGAAAAAATATATTTCAACAAATCTATAAATTATATTGTTAATTTCCTTCTTATAATTTTTATATTTGTATTCTCTTATATGGATTATATGAAAAATACTATTAAAAATAAATCTTTTTATTTTCATTTGACTATTTCTTCTATTTGCTGTCTTTTGTTTTTTTACTTTCTTTTAATTTACTTAAATAAATATACTCTCAACTCTAAAGAATTTGAATTGAAGAGTTTTACAAGTTTTAATGTTAGTGAGGCAATTTCTGAAATAGAAAATTTAGGGCTTAATTATGAAATTATTGATTCTATATATACAGATTCTGTTCCAAAAGGTACTGTTTTCTCACAAGACCCTTTATCTGGCACTTATGTAAAAAATGGGAGAAAAATATATTTAACTATAAACCGTCTAAGTGATCCTAAATATTCAATACCTGATGTGTTTAATAAATCTGAGAGAGAGGCGACAATGAATTTACAAGAGTTTTTTAATGTTGAAAGTTACAAGACATCTACATTCAATAAAGTATCATCTGTGGTTACTAAACTTACAGTAAATAACTTAGAGGTTTTTCCAGGTCAAGAAGTTATTAAAGGTTCAACAATAACCTTGCATTTTGAAAGTGGCAGGAGTGACATCCAAATTATAGTTCCAAATATTATAGGTAATACTTTGTTAATGGCAGATGAAGTATTACATACAAATAATTTAAAATTAGGAGAAATAGTGGCAGATGGGTTAATTACTGATACATTTAATTCTTTTGTTTCCTTTCAGAGACCTTTATCTAATTCTAAATTACAAGAAGGAGATATGGTTGATGTCATTATAAGTCAGCATATGTCTGTTCCAGTTGGAAATGATACAATTTCAATTCAATGAAAATAATACTACTTTTTTTAATAATATTATATAATAGTTTATACTCTCAAGAAGTATTAAACGAGTTAACTTACAATAGCAAATTGTTAGATAATAAGAAGTTTAGGTTTTTAGAAAAATCTTCAATTGATATTCCTTTTATTGATGATTTTTCATATAATTCAACAATTCCTGATTCCAATCTATGGATTGATAATTATGTGTATGTTAATCAACAGTATCCAATTAATCCAGTAACAATTGGTGTGGCAACATTTGATGGTTTAGATGAAAATGGAAGAGCTTATGATATCTATACAGTTCTTAATTCTTCACATGGTGCAGATACATTGACATCACAAAAAATAGATCTATCCCAAATTGATACTGCTTTTATAATGTTTTATTATCAGAAGCAAGGTTTAGGTAATGACCCTCAAATAGAAGACTCCTTATTTTTAGAGTTTGCTCTTAAAGATTCTATTGGAAATATTATATGGAATACAATTTGGAGAGAAGAGGGTGGAGCTTTAACAGAATTTAATAAGTTTTCATATGTATTTACCAATACTGAATATCTTGTTTCAGATTTTCAGTTTCGTTTTAGAAATTTAGCTACTCTTTCAGGGAACTTTGATCATTGGCATATAGATTATGTAAAATTAGATGTTTTTGATTCATCATTTGATACATTAAGTTTGGATGATATCTCTTTTGTAGATAAAACACCAAACCTGTTAAAAAGATATACAGAAATGCCATGGGTACATTATGTGAATAATATTAGTAATGAACTTAATGACTCTTTAACTATTACAATAAGAAATAATACTACAGGAATTCAATCTATAGATTATAGGTATGACATTTTCAATTTGAATGGAAATTTACTATTTCATTATCCTATAATTGGAGGGAATAATTCATCTAGGAATGTGGATGTGCCTCCATATGATTATTATGGAAATTATATATTGAATTCTCCCCATGTAATGTTATATGATCAAATGTTTCCCATAACCTCTCAAGATAGTGCTTCTTTTATTGTACGTAATTTAATTAACACACCTCCTGGAGATAATAAGGTCAATGACACACTAATAAATGTTCAAAAATTTTTCAGTCATTTTTCCTATGATGATGGTAGTGAGGAGTCAGCATATGGTATTAATGTTAATGGAGCTAAAATTGCTTATGAGTTCAAACTGAATAGACCTGATAGTTTGAGAGTTATTCAAGTTAAATTTGTTGAAATGAATGAAGACTTAACGAACACAGATTTTATATTAAAGGTTTGGGACTACGATAATGGTGAACCAGGAATTTTATTGTATGCTGATACTGTAAAGTTGTCATATGATAATAGAGGAAAGTTCACAAATTATTATTTAGAAGAAGGAGTTGGCCTCGTTGGATCTTTTTTTATCGGTATAGAACAAATCAATTCAGATGTATTAAATATTGGTTTAGATAAGAATAATAATTCTAATGATTATATGTTATATAATATTGGTAATGGATGGTTTAATTCTCAATTTTCAGGATCATGGATGATTCGCCCAGTATTTAATTATGATAAACCTTTAATTAATCATGAAATAGAAGATTTAATATTTAATTGTAAAATTTATCCTAATCCATTTTCAAATCAATCTAGTGTCATGTTCTCTGAAGAGAAATATAGACGATTTAATATTATAGATATTTCAGGAAGAATATGTCAATCTTTTATATCCTCAAATTCAGAGTTAATTATTGATAGAAAAAGATTAAAAAATGGAGTATATATATTACAGATATTAGAAGGAAATAGAGTTTATAATAGAAAAATTTTGATACATTAATGATTAGTTATATTGGAGGTAAAAGTAGAATGGCTAAATGGATTGGCAACTATATTCCAGATGATATAGAAATTTACATTGAAGTTTTTAGTGGAGCTTTTTGGGTTTATATAAATGGTAATATATACAATAAGCCTAAATTAAAAAAAGTAGTATATAATGATTTTAATAGATATATGGTTAATCTATTCGAATGTTGTAGAAGTCCAATAGAATTTTATAATTACATGAAAGATATTGTTGCTCAAGACGAGGAATTATTTTACAAATTTCAAAAACAAATATTTGAAAATAAAAATATTGACTCAATTAAATTGGGAGATTATGAATATGGATTTAAATATGCATATATTATGACTCAGGTATTTTCTGGTTTAAATGCTGAAAAAGCAAAATTTATTGATTTAAAAGGTAAATATAGATCCAAATTTGATTCATTCAGAAAAAGATTAAAAAATCCTGAGATTATTAAAAAATTAGAGAAAATAAGTAATTGTGATAATTTAAGTTATAAAGAAGTAATTAATAAATATGATTCTGAAAAGACATTTTTTTATGTTGATCCACCATATTGGAAAACAGAAGATTATTATTCATTACATCAGTTTGATGATAATGATCATAGAGATTTATGTACTCAATTATCACAAATAAAAGGAAGGTTTGCTCTTTCGTATTATAACTTTGATTTATTATCAAAATGGATGCCAAAAAATAAATTTATTTGGAAAGAAAAAAAATTTGTAAAAGCGGCTTCCGCATTGAAAGGAAGAAAGCAAAATAAAGGAACAGAAATCTTAATAATGAATTATAAGATTTAATGGAAGAAAATCTTGAATTATTTGAATATTATAGATTTGAAGCTAAGCAAGGTCAAGACCCTTTGAGAGTAGATAAATTTCTCATGAATTTTATTGAAAATGCTAGTAGAAATAAGTTGCAGCAAGCTGCGCAAAATGGAAATATTTTTGTAAATGATATTTCAGTTAAATCAAATTACAAAGTAAAACCTGGAGATATTGTGACTGTAGAATATAAAGATCCTCCACAAAAAATTGATTTAATTCCACAAGATATACCAATAGAAATAGTATATGAAGATGATGACTTTATAATAGTAAATAAAATTGCTGGTATGGTAGTACACCCAGCATATGGTAATTATAGTGGTACATTATTAAATGCTTTAATTTACCATTTTAATAATTTACCTGATTTGAATAATAGTAATAGACCTGGACTTGTTCATAGGATAGATAAAAACACATCTGGTATATTAGTTGTTGCTAAAAATGAGATCTCAATGAGATATTTAAGTTCTAGATTTCAGAAAAGGGATATAGATAGGAAATATTTAGCTTTAGTATGGGGTGATTTAAAATTTGATGAAGGAGTTATTTCTGGAAATATTGGCAGGAGTTTGAAGAATAGAAAAGTTATGGATGTATTTCCTAATGAAGACTACGGTAAACATGCTGTTACTCATTGGAAAGTAATAGAAAGGTTTAGATATACTACTTTAATAGAATGTAAGTTAGAGACTGGAAGAACTCATCAAATTAGGGTGCATCTAAAACATATAGGACATCCATTATTTAATGATGAAGTATATGGAGGAGATAAGATACTTAAGGGAACTACATTTACTAAGTATAAACAATTTGTTAAAAATTGTTTTAAATTATGTGATAGACATGCATTGCATGCTAAATCACTATCTTTTATTCATCCAAGTACTAAGAATTTAGTTAGTTTTGATTCAGATCTGCCTCAGGATTTTTATAATTTATTAGAAAAATGGAGAAATTATTCAAAATAAGATATTTATTTATAATATTACTATTTATAACTTGTAAAAATGATAATTCTACGGTTTTAATTCAGAATTTTGGAAATACTCAGGGAACATATTATCATATCAAATATATAAGCTCTAATGGAGTTGATTTTGAGTCTCAAATTGATAGTATACTATTAGAGATAGATTCATCTTTGTCAACTTATAATGATTATTCTTTGATTTCTAATATTAATAATGGAAAGAAAACAAAAGTTGATTTCATGTTAAATGATGTGTTTAATGCAGCTAAGATTGTATATATAGCTAGTGATAAATATTTTGATTGTACAATATCTCCATTGACAGACTATTGGGGTTTTGGTTCTTCAGAAAATCCCAAAATAGTTGATTCTAACTATGTTAATCAGTTGTTAGACTATGTATCTTTTTCTAAAGTTGATATAATTAGAGATAGTATTAAACTTCCAAATAATATGAAATTAGATTTTAATGCTATTGCTCAAGGATATTCAGTAGATTTGATTTCTGATTTTTTTGAATCTAGAGGAATAACCAGATATCTTATTGAAATTGGAGGTGAGATTAGGTGTTCAGGTAGAAATGCTGAGAATGAAATTTGGTTAGTTGGTATTAGCAAGCCTAATGAAGATATTTCAAAGATGGATGAATTTCAATTAATTATTCCTTTAAAAAATGCTTCTTTAGCAACTTCTGGGAACTATAGAAATTTCAGGGAAATAAATGGAGTCAGATACTCTCATAGTATTGATCCTAAAACTGGATATTTTGCAAATAATAGAATGTTATCTGTAAGTGTAATTCATGAATCATGTATGATGGCTGATGCATTTGCTACTGCATTTATGGTTATGGGAGTAAAGAAGACAAAAGATTATATAAAGAAAAATCCTAACTCAAGAATTTATTTTGTTTATTCAGATAGAAAAGGAAATGTTAGTACATTTTCCTCTGAAAATTTTCAATAAATTAATTTTCTAAATTTTTACATTTATCATTAGCTTCTGCTCCGCAGAAACTGCAATTCTCACCTTCTTTGTTTAAGAATGGGTTTTGACTTGCACAAGTTCCCGAAAATTCACCATTTTTCTTTACCAATATTTTAATACCTATACCTGCAAATACAATTAATAAAAAAAATGTACTAATTAAGAATAATTGAAAGAATTGTTCCATGTTGTTTTATTATATTGCAAAACTAATATTTTAATTACCAATAATTAAATTTACAAAGAAATTTTATGAAGAAAAAAACAGATTCATTTTTAAGATTAATTAAAATAATGGATGAATTAAGAGAACAATGTCCATGGGATAAGAAACAAACTATTCAAAGTTTACGACATTTAACTATTGAAGAAACATATGAACTTTCAGATGCAATTTTAAATGAAGATATGGATGAGGTGAAAAAAGAGCTTGGTGATATTTTATTACATATAGTTTTTTATGCTAAGATAGCTTCTGAAAAAAATAAGTTTGATATTGCTGATGTTATAAACGGAATATGTGATAAATTAATTAATAGACATCCTCATATTTATGGAGATAAAAAAGTAAAAGATGAAGTAGAAGTTAAAAAGAGTTGGGAGAAAATTAAATTGTCAGAAGGAAAAAATTCTGTGTTAGAAGGGATTCCAAGTTCTTTACCATCTATTATTAAATCTTATAGGATTCAAGAAAAAGTTAGTGGTATTGGTTTTGATTGGGAAAATAAAGAGCAGGTTTGGAGTAAAGTATTGGAAGAAATAGAGGAATTAAAAAATGAGATAGTAAATGGCAATCTAGATAGAGTTGAATCAGAATTTGGAGATGTATTATTTGCTTTAACAAATTTTTCAAGATTTATTAATGTAAACCCTGAAGATGCGTTAGAAAGAACAAATAGAAGATTTATTAAAAGATTTCAGATTATGGAAAATATAATTAAAGAAGAAAATATTATCTTAGATAATATGAATTTAGAGCAGATGGATCTCTATTGGGAAAAAGCTAAAAAAATATATATATCAGAGAATGAATAGATGATAATATATTCTATATTAGCTGTACTATATTAATTTTATATATAAAACAAGAAAATGAATAAATTTGTATTAACTTTATTACTAATTACTGTACCTTGGTCTATAAAATCTCAGAATTTTAATGGCTTTGCTTTATATAATTCTCAGGGCTCAAATACTACATATTTAATTGATGAGAATCAAAATATCGCGCATACATGGAATATGAATACTGAATGTAATTATACAGTTTTACTAAAGGAGAATGGTAATTTAGTAAGAGGAACTAAAAATAATGGAAATATTTTAGGAGGAGCAGCTGAGGGTGGTAGAGTTCAAGAAATTGCTCCTGATGGAACTGTAGTATGGGATTATGTATATTCTAATAGTGATCATTTAAGTCATCATGATATTACTTTAATTGGTGATAATGTTTTATTAACTGCTTGGGAGGTGAAAACTCAATCTGAAGTTTATGCTGCTGGTTTTACAGGAAATGTTGGAAACAATGGAAAATGGCCAACTCATTTTGTTGAAATCAAAGATGATGGAAATGGTGGAGCAAACATTATATGGGAATGGCATATATGGGATCATTTATGTCAAGATGTTGATCCTAACAAACCAAATTATGTTTCTAATATTTCGGATCATCCTGAGTTGATAGATATTAATATGATTACAGGAGGTGGTGGTGGTCCTGGAGGCTCAAGTGGAGATTGGTTTCATGTAAATGGGGTTGATTATAATGAAGAATTAGATCAAATAGCTTTTTCTTCAAGATTTGCTTCAGAAATATATATTATTGACCATAGTACAACAACATTAGAAGCCGCATCTCACTCAGGTGGAAATTCAGGAATGGGAGGAGATATTTTATATCGATGGGGAAATCCATCAAACTATGGTTTTTCTGCTCCACAGATAATTCCAAATGCTGTACATGATGTAAGATGGATTACTAATGACGGAAGACCTAATAGTGGTTTTTTACAAATATTTAACAATAGTGGAGGAGGTAATAATCAGTCTACAATTGATGGCATTAAGGCACCATTGGATACTGTTACTGGATTTACTTATTTCAGGAATCAAGGTCAGCCTTACGATCCTATTAGCTATTCTACTAGATATCAATGCGTGTATTCCGCTCCCGGTCAATCAGCTTCAGATAGAATGTCCAATGGTAATATATTTGTTAATGCTTCAGCTGGACAAGGAGGTTCTGGTGTTATGTATGAAGTAGATTCTAACGGCAGTATAGTATGGGGTCCTTATAATTCACAATCTCAAAAAGGATTTAGATATGAATGTGATTATCCAGGTATAATTGCATTAGAACCATATATGAATAATATTAATAGTACTAGTTGTTTTAATTTTGAAAGCTGGAATTGTGATAATAATTATAATTGTACAGATCCAGGTGATGGATCTGGTCAATATAGTAATCTTAATGCTTGTTTACAAGAATGTGTTAATGTTTCTGTATTAGAAAATAATAAATTAAATGATTTTTATCCAAACCCCACTACTGGTGTTATATTTTTTGATATGATTGCAGATGATTTTAGTTCAATTAAAATAATTAATTATTTAGGTCAAAAAATTCTTGAATCAGAATATATAATAAGATATAAAGGAGAAAAAATTAAGGAAATAAATTTATCATCATTAAATGATGGAGTATATATGATCTATTTAATTGATATCTCAGGAAATTATATTTGTAAGAAAATTATTAAAGGATAAGTGTGTAGAATATTATATATTATAATAATAATATTTCAAGCTTTTTATACTCAATGTTTGTATTCTCAAAATAGTTTTTATAATGTTGACTCTATAAAAGAGATAAGAATATATTTTTATGATGCTAATTGGGATGATTTACTTGATAGTTTATATGTTCTTGGTGACAAGCAAAGGATATTTGCAGATTTGTTAATTGATGGAGTCCAATATGATAGTGTTGGAGTTAGGTATAAAGGTTTTAGTTCAGTTTCAGTTAATAGAGTTAAGAATCCTTTTAACATTAAGTTAGATTATTCGATAAAAAATCAAGATCATAATGGGATTGACAAAATAAAATTATCTAATATATACCATGACCCTTCTTTTATTAGGGAAGTTTTGTCATATGAGATTGCTAGGAAATATATGCCTGCGCCAGAATCTAATTTTGCGAATCTATATATTAATGATACATTATGGGGTTTGTATACAAATGTAGAGGCAATAAATAAGGATTTTATTAACAAACATTTTTCTAGCAGATATAATTCATTTTTTAAATGTAACCCAGAAAATCTTCAAATATTTCCAGGAGGATTAAATTCAGATCTTAGTTTTGCACACGGAAATGATAGTACAAATTATTATCCATATTATGATATTGAATCTGATTATGGATGGTCAGATTTATTTCATTTAATTGATACTTTAAATAATTTTACTGATAGTTTAGAAAATATTCTTGATATTAATAGGACACTATGGATGCATGCATTTAATTACTGTTTAATTAATTTTGATTCTTATGTAGGATATTCTCAGAATTATTATTTGTATCAAAATAATTCTAATCAATTTTCTCCAATTTTATGGGATCTAAATATGTCTTTTGGTTCATTTAATTTAACAGACGCATCTCAATTATTTTTTTCTGGATTTAGTATTCAACAATCTCAAGAAATGGATCCATTAAATCACTATAATTACATCTCTGTATCTCCAAGGCCGCTTATGAGGAAATTATTTGAAGTAGAAAGATACAGAAAAATGTATTTAGCCCATATAAGAACAATAATGGAAGAAAATTTCATTAATCAAGATTATTACTATAGATCCCAGTATTTACAAAATATAATTGATTCGTATGTACAAAATGATACCAATAAGTTCTACTCATACTCTGATTTTTTAGTTAATTTAAACTCTCAATTAAGTTTACCTTCAACTATTGTTCCTGGAATTGCTCAATTGATGGATTCTAGATCTATATATTTGAGTAATTATAAAGGATTTACAGGAGAGCCTAGTATTTCTAATATTTCTTATTCTCCAAATAGTTTAAATCTTGGTTCAGATTTATTTTTTACAGTAGATGTTGATAATGCTCAATATGTACAGATGTCATATAGATATGGAGATAATATGAGATTTAGGCATATACAAATGTATGACGATGGGAATCATTATGATAGTCTGCCAGGAGATGGAATTTTTGGCGTAAAAATTTCGAATTGCAGCAATAATATTGATTATTTTTTTTATGCAGAAAATGATTCTTCTGGAATTTTTTCACCAGTTAGATCATCATATGAATATTATAATTTAAACTTAATTCTAGATAGTTCATCTCTTGTAATAAATGAAATTATGTCAAATAATAAAAATGTAGTTTCTGATAATAGTGGTAATTTTGAAGATTGGATAGAATTATATAATATGACTGACTATGTAATTTCAACTAAAGGTCTTTTTTTAACAGATACATTGTCTAATATTTATAAATGGGAACTACCAAATGCCGCGATAAATCCAAAATCATATTATATAGTTTGGGCTGATGAAGATGGAAAACAAGGAAGTAATCATGCGAATTTTAAGTTATCTAATTTAGGAGAAACTATAATGTTATCTAACTCTGATGGAACTTTAATTGATTCTATTACATTTTATGGTCAGCCAGAAGATTTATCTTTCGGAAGAACTCCTAATGGATATGGTAATTTCTCTATTTTAACACCAACATTTGATGGAAATAATAATATTACAGATATAATAAAAATAGAAGATAAGTTATTAAATTGTTATCCTAATCCTTTTAATGAGCAATTGGTGATTGACTCAGAATTTGATTTTTATATTACTGATTTGTATGGAAGAAATATTTTTAAGTCTACATCAAAAAATAGTAATATTATTAATACCTCTAGCTGGAATCAAGGTTTATATTTTGTATTTTTGAATAATAGTAGTGAATCTACTATTAAATTAATTAAAATAAAATAATTATGAGAGTTTCTACTATACTGCTTGTGTTTTTTAGTGTAACACTTTATTCGCAAACAATAATTAATTATACAATAAATGAAGGGTTACATTTTGATAATTATGTTGAGTGTATTGATGTTGATCCAAATGCCAATGAAGTTGTTTGGATTGGAACACCTAATGCGGTTCAGATATTTAATGGAATAGAATGGGATACTTTAAATTCTTATACAAATATAAAAGTAATTAAACACATGATAAATGGAGATGTTTGGATAGGTAATGATTATGGTTTATATTATTTTAATGGTCAATCATGGACTACATTTAATATTAATAGTGGATTGATTTCTAATCAGATTAAAAGTATTGATGAAGCCCCAAATGGATGGGTTTGGGTTGGTACTAATTTAGGAGTGTCTTATTATGATGGTATTAATTTTAGTTCTTATTCATCTCCTGATTTACATTGGAGTGGAGTAAACTCAACAGCTTTTGACTCCAACGGGGATATTTGGTTTTCTTCTCCTTTAGGAGGTGTGACTAAATTTGATGGAGTAAATTTTATCCAATATGATACTTCTCAAGGGTTATTGTCACAAAATATTACAGATCTAGAGATTGATATTTATGATAATAAATGGATAGGTAGCTCTAGTGGTATAACAGTTTTGAGTTCTGATAATTTACAATATACTCATCATACTAGGATGTTTATAATGCCTCCTCCAGACACACTAAATCCTGTAGTGGATATTGAGATTGACTCTAAAGGAAGAATATGGGCTGCGATATATGTAGGATATTTGTCAATAGGGGCAATTGCTTATTGGGATGGATTAGAATGGGAATCTCTAGATATTTCTGATGGACTTGTTGGAGAAAATATAAAAGATATAGATATTGATAATGAAGATAACATTTGGATCTCTACTACTACAGGAGTTTCAAAGATCTTAGATTTTACAACAAATTTTGATTTTAATGAAAACACAAAGCAAGTTATTTATCCTAATCCTAATAACGGAAATTTTCATGTTAATTTAGAAAAAGATGTTATTGATTTACAGGTTTTTGATATTCTTGGCAACTTAGTTTTAAGAAGATCTGTAAATAATAGTAAAAAATTAATATTAGAATACTTAGATAAATCGATTTACATTCTAGAAATTACTTTAAATAATAACGAAAAAATAATACAAAGATTAATAGTTAATTAATTTTATACTATTTGTCCTATATTTACAAAAAAATAATAGATGAAATTAAGATATATTTTCATATGTGTTTTTATACACATTTTATCTCATTCCCAGTCAGTATTTGATACTGGTATTAGAACTATTGAGATTTTTTTTTCTGAACCAAATTGGAATGATACATTAGATTTATATTATATGAATAATCTAGATCAAAGACTATTAGCTGATTCTATTTTAATTGATGGTATTGCAGATCAAGATGTAGGTGTTAAATATAAAGGCAGTGCATTATTTAATTTGAATCATAACAAGAGGCCACTTAATTTAAAATTAGATTATATTAATAATGGTCAATCTATCGATGGATATAATGTATTGAAACTTTCTAATGGATTTAGTGATCCTTCTTTGGTAAGAGAAATCTTAGGGTATGAAATAGCTAGGGAATATATGCCAGCTCCTCAAGCTGCATATGCGAGTGTTTATATCAATTCTGTGTGGTATGGAATATATGTGCTTGTTCAGTCTATAGACAATGATTTTACAAATGAAAATTTTTATGAAAGAAAAGGTCCTTTTTTTAAGGCACAAAATAATTCCATTCAGATTTCCGGATGTAATAATAACCCTTTAGGTATTTGGCAATTTTATTCTGATTCAAATTGTTATGCAAGACCTTATGAAATGATTTCATCAAATGATTGGACAGATTTACAAAATTTCACAGACACATTCAATAATCATTTTTTACATGTTGAGAATATTTTAGATATTGATAGGACATTATGGATGATGGCATTTCTAAATTTAACAGTTAGTCTTGATGGGCCTATCAATTCTATTCCACATAATTTTTATATGTTTAAAGATAATAATTCTAGATTCTCTCCTGTATTATGGGATCTGAATCAATCATTCGGAACTTTTACTAGTGGTTTTCCAAATCCAGTTAATATTACAATGTTACAAGAGTTAGATGTTTTTCATGAAAGCACAAATCAAGAAAATAAAATGTGTAACAAGATATTTTCGAATGATCGTTATAAACGCATGTATATTGCGCACATGAAAACAATTATAAATGAGCAATTTTCTTCAAATAATTATTTGATTAAATCTCAACAATTTCAAAATATAATTGATAGTTTAGTTTTTCTAGACCCTAACCTTTTTTATTCATATTCTGATTTTTCTAGTAATATTAATAATACTGTTTCATCTGGTAATAATTCAGTGTATGGAATTTCTGAATTAATGGCTGATAGAATTAATTTTGTTCAGAGTTTGCCAGAATATAATGCAATAGCTCCAACTATTTCTGTATTGAATAGTGGATCAGAATTGCCACATTCTAGTTTTTATATTACTGCTGATATTCAAAATGCAGATTATGTTTATCTAGGTTATAGATTTAAATTTTCTGATAAATTTGAAAAAATTGAAATGTATGATGATGGTAATCATGGTGATTTAAATTCTAATGATGGTATCTATGGTATAGGTGTTTCGGTTGATGCAAGAGATATTCAATATTATATTTATGCTGAAAATAATGATGCGGGAATATTTTCACCAGAAAGAGCGGAAAAAGAATTCTATCAAATTCCTATTGTTAGTGGATTAGTTATAAATGAGATAATGGCATCTAATCTTTCATCTGTGAATGATCAGAGTGGAGAATATGATGATTGGGTTGAATTATATAACGGAGGCAATTCTTCAATTAATTTGGATGGTTTTTATTTGTCTGATAATGAAAACGATTTATATAAATGGAGTTTTCCTAATGTAACTATCAATCCTGATGATTATTTGATAATATGGTGTGATACTGCTGGTTCATCTCAATCTGGGTTACATACAACTTATCGACTTTCAGCTGATCAGGAAGAGGTTTATCTTACTGATCCAAGCGGTTTAGTGATTGATACTGTACATTTTGTTAATATGCCTCAAGATATTTCTTATTCTAGAATTCCAAATGGAGTAGGTGTTTTTGATTATCAAAATCATACATTTGGTTTTGAAAATACTATTTTATCTTTTGAATATGAGTTTGAAGAAAACAAAAAAATGAGAGTGTATCCAAACCCTACTAATGATAGAATTTATGTTCTAGATGCATTTGGAGATCATATTACAATATATAATTCATTGGGTCAACAAATTTTAAAAACTCCTAGAGTAAGTTCAATATCAATCAAGGGTTTTAATCAGGGTGTTTATTATATTAAATCAGGAAATTCAGTTTCAAGAATCATAAAAAAATAATTATGAAAAAAATATTTTTACTATTAATTATATTGTTTATTATTTCATGTGATAAACCATCTGGCGAAGGAGGGACATCCAATATCACAGGAAATATCACTTATTATACAATCTCATATAACGCTCAAACATTTTCTTCTGACACATTTTATTATCCTAAATCAGGAAAAGATGTTTTTATAATTTATTCTGATGATGAGAATATGATTTATGATGATAAAACTGAAACTGATTGGAATGGAAATTTTCATTTTGAATTTTTAAGAAAAGGTAATTATACTATATACACATATGTTGATAGCACTGTAGTTAATGATGTTAATTATGACTCCCCAGTCTTTAAACATATTTATATAAATAAAAATAATTTAGAGTTTATATTAGATCCATTTATTATTAAGAATTAGTGAATATATTTCCAAATATTAATAATTTTTACCCTATAACATTATCGGAAATGGATGATGTAAAACTGATGAACAGATCAGATACTAAATTTGTTTTTCATTATTCAAAGTTGCAGATTTTATTAGAAAAGATGGTTGATTACTATAAAATACTAGACATTAATGATGAAAGAATTCATCAATATAAGTCTCTGTATTTAGATAGTTTTGACAGGAAATTCTATTTAGATCATCATAATGAAAGAGTTAATAGAAATAAAATTAGATTTAGAACATATGTTGGAAGTAATACTACTTTTTTAGAAGTTAAATTAAAGAATAATAAAGGTAAAACAATTAAAAAAAGAATTAAAGTTAAAGAAATACCAAAAAAAATATCGAAACAACATAAAGATTTTATAATTAACAAAATAGGATTTGATTTAGACCTTGATCTAAAACAGTGGATTAATTTTAGCAGAATGACTTTTGTACATAAAACGATAAAAGAGAGGCTTACTATGGATATTAATCTTAATTTTGTTGAAGGAAATAAAATTGGTAATCTTAAAGATTTAGTAATTGCAGAAGTTAAACAAGATAGGATGACTAGGAAATCAGATTTCATTAGAATTGCCAAGGAGATGAAAATTTCACCGTTTAGACTAAGTAAATATTGCATTTCAAGTATTTTCTTAGATCCTAACCTTAAGATGAATAGATTTAAGAATAAAATTTTACATATAAATAATTTAAAAAATAATTAAAGATGAATTTATTATCATTATTGTTACATGCTCAATTAGAATTATTCAATACTCCATTATGGGATGTAGATTTCTGGAAACTTTTAGTTAAAGGTGTTTTTAATTTACTTGTAATCATAATTTTAGTTAGATATATATATTATCCAATTACAAAAAACAAAGATTATATGTTTACTTATTTATTAATAAGTTTAACAGTTTTTTTATTATGTTTTTTATTAGATAATGTAAAGTTAGAATTAGGTTTTGCATTAGGGTTGTTTGCTATTTTTGGGATTATACGATATCGAACTGATCCAATTCCTATTAAGGAAATGACATATCTATTTTTAGTTATCGGTATTTCTGTTGTAAATGCTCTTTCTAATAAAAAGATTAGCTATTCTGAATTAGTCTTTGCTAATTTATTAATTGTATTTGTCACATATGGAATGGAGCATTTATGGTTAATGAGACATGAGAGCAGAAAAAATATAATATATGAGAAAATTGAATTAATAGTGCCAGAAAAGAGAGATGAGTTAATTCAAGATTTAAAGAATAGAACAGGAATTGATATAGTAAGGATTGAAATTAGAAGAATAGACTTTTTGAAGGATATTGCCAATATTAGAATATTCTATTATGAAGAAGATTCGAAATAAAATTATATACCTTTTACTGGTATTTAATGTAATTCCATTTTTTAGTATATCTCAGAATAATGATTTTCAGATTTGGAGTAGTATAAGATTAAATCAAAAGATTTTTAAAAGAACTAATATATCTATTAAAGAAGGTTTTAGATTTAGAGAAAATTCTAGATATTTAGATAAGTCATTTACTGATTTTAAGCTTACTCATAGAATTAAAAAGACCGATATTATTATATCTACTGGATATAGGTTTTCTAATAATAGAACTTTGGATTTTAACTCAAATTATATTAATAGATTCTATATTGATTTTTCTCACAGATATAAATTTCAAAGACTAAAGATATCTATTAGAAACAGAGTACAATATCAGGGTCTATATAGAAATTATAAAACAAACTATAGACAGAAAACAGAAATTGCTTATAATATAAGAAAAAACCCTTTAGATCCTTATTTTCAATTTGAAGCATTTATTAATGTTGATGATATTATGTTTGAAAAATTTAGGTATACAGCAGGTTTTTCTTATCCACTTTCTAAAGGTATTAACTCTAGTATTTTTTATAGAATACAGACTGTTATTAATGATCAACTTCCATCTTATATATATATAATGGGAACTTCAATATCATATAAATTATGAAACAGAAAATCTTAATTAATTATCAAAAAAAAAATAGATTAGATTTAAATTCTATTGAGAATGATTTGATTGAAAGCGCAGTTTGTAATATTTCTAATGCATACGCTCCTTATTCTGGATTTGAGGTTGGGTCAGCTGTTTTATTAGAAAATAGAAGTATAGTCTCAGCTAATAACCAAGAAAATGTTTCATTTCCTTCAGGACTGTGTGCGGAGAGGGTAGCTATTTTTTATGCTGGATCTCAATTTCCTGATACTAGTATTATTTCATTAGCTGTTTCTGCACGCTCTAAGAAATTCAATATTAATAATATAATATCTCCATGTGGGTCGTGTAGACAAGTCATTGCAGAATATCAAATAAAGCAAAAAAGAAAGATTAAAATACTCTTACATCAATCTGATGATACAGTTTTAATATTTGAGTCAATTGAAGATTTATTACCTTTAATGTTCCAAAGTCCAAATTTAAAGATTTATTAAAGTATTAGATTTCCTTTGCCTTGTCTTATTATGTCAATTTTTTTATTTGTACAATCTACAATAGTTGATGGAATATTCCCGATAAATCCTGAGTCAATTATTATGTCTACTTTTTTTCCTATTTCTTTATCTATTAATATTGGGTCAGTAATATATTCTAATATCTGATTGTCGTCTTTTACTGATGTAGAAATTATTGGGTTATTTAACATTTTAACTATTGTTAAAGGTATTATATGTTCAGGAATTCTAACTCCTATACATTTCTTTTTTATTTTAAATATTTTTGGTATTTTATTATTAGCATCTAAAATAAAAGTAAATGGTCCTGGTAGATTTCTTTTTAATAATTTGAATATATTATTATCAATTTTATTTGTGAATTTTGAAATATGGCTTATATCAGAACATACAATTGAGAAATTTTTTTTCTTGATATTTAAGTTTTTAATTTTTGCTACTCTTTCTACAGCTTTCCTATTAAATATGCAACATCCTAATGAATATACTGTATCAGAAGGATATACTATAACTCCACCATCTAATATGCATTCAATAACTATTTTTATTTTTCTTTTATTAGGATTTTCAGGGTTTATTGAAACAATCATTTTTTTTTATAAGAATATTTTTCGCTACTTCATGGCTAATGTGAATTTTTTTATTTAATAAAAATATGTCCATTGAGTTATCAAATTCCATTTTTTCTTCTATTCTAATGTTGCATCCTAGCTTTATATCTAATTTGTTTAAATATTGAAGAAATTCTGTATTATCTTGGATTACACCCATAACTACTCCATTTTCATTTTTATTTAATGTGCTTAGTGGCATAGATTTTAGCTCAGGAAAGTTTCCACTTTTATTTGGTATTGGTTCTCCGTGAGGATCAAATTGAGGTAAATCTAGAAATTTATCTAACTTATCAATTAGTTTCTCTGATTTTATATGTTCAAGTTGTTCTGCTATTTCATGTACTTCTTTCCAATCAAACTTAAGTTTATTTACTAAAAACGTTTCCCAAAGTCTATGTTTTCTTACAATATTTATTGCAATTTTTTTTCCTTTTTTTGTTAGTCTTACTCCTTTGTATTTTTCGTATAAAACTAATTTTTTATTGGTTAGTTTCTTTATCATATCTGTAACAGATGAAGGTTTTGTATTAATTTTTTTTGCAATAGCATTAGTGCTAATACTGCTTTTTTCTATTTCATACAAGTATAATATAGTTTTAAGATAGTTTTCTACAGATTTTGATAACATATCACAAATATATAAATAATTCTATTAAATATTTTTAGATTAGTCTAAAAATATTTATATTTACAATCTAAAAATATATGTTATTTTACTAATGAGATTATTATTATTATTATTATTATGTAATTACAATATCTCCGGAAAAGACTTATGTGGAATAATCGTTGATATTGATAATAATCCAATTCCATTTGCTGGAATATCAATTTATGGATCTAATAATGGAGTTACTGCAAATGAAGAAGGTAAATTTATTTTTACTAATTTCCCTGAAGGAAATCAACTTTTAGTTATTTCCTCATTAGGATTTCTTACTGTTGAGAGATCTATAAATATAAACACAATTGAAGGTGTTATAACTTTTTATCTAAAAACGGCTAGTTTTAAAACTGATGAAATTGTCATCACTGGTACGAGGAGTTATCTTAAAAAGACAGAGACACCTATAATTGTGAATGTAATTTCAAATGAAAAATTATTGAATCTAGAAGCTTGTGATTTATCTCAAGGTTTAAATTTTCAAACTGGTTTAAGAGTTGAAAATGATTGTCAAACATGTAATTATACACAACTTAGAATGAATGGTTTATCTGGAAATTACTCTCAGATTTTAATTAATGGAAAATCTTTATTCAGTCCATTAATTAGCTTATATGGATTAGAACAAATTCCTTCAAATATTGTTGAAAGCATTGAAATTGTCAAAGGAGGAAATTCGTCATTGTATGGATCTTCAGCAATAGCTGGTACGGTAAATATTATAACAAAAAGTCCTGAAATTAATTCATTAATATTTTCTTCAAGAAATTTATTAATTGATGCTAAGACTCCAGATTTAATTTATAATATTAATAGTAGTTTCATTTCTAATGATACTAAATTTAGCAATTATAGTTATATTCATAGTAGGAATAGACAATATTATGATAATAATGGAGATAATTATTCTGAATTACCAATGATAAATAATAAATCTTTTGGATCATCTTTATATTTTAATCCAAGTCAAAAAACTTCTGTGGAAATTAATCTTTCCAATATATATGAATATAGATATGGTGGAGAGATGGTGGATAAGCCTGCTTATCTTTCAATGCAGTCTGAAGAAAGAGAGCATAACATATTGCTTTTGTCAACAGATATTTCAATAGATTACAATAACTTTTTATCTATTAGTACCTTTGGTGCTTTTCAGAAAACAAGAAGAAACCATTATACTGGCATTCGTCCTGAAGTTGGTACTCAAGATGATTTTAATCATTTGCTTAACTCTCCTTATGGTAAATCTACTAGTAGTACTTTGCAAGCTGGAATTCAGTTTGATATTGATAATTTATTGACTAATAGATCAGACTTAATTATCGGAACTGAGATCTTGAAAGATAATATTATAGATGTTATTAATGCTTATGAATATAGTATTAATCAACAAACATTAAATTTAGCTATGTACCTTCAATCTTTTATGGAAATGTCTGACAAATTCAATCTTTTATCAGGAGTGAGAATAGATTATCATAATATTGTAAAAAAAATTATATTAAATCCTAGAATTTCTATATTATATAAAAATTCTAAGAATATGCAAATTAGAGGTACTTTAAGCACTGGATTTAGAGCTCCACAAGCTTTTGATACTGATTTGCATATGGCTTTTGCTGGTGGAGGAGTTTCTAGAATTAATATTTCAGAAGATTTAAAAGAAGAGAAATCAAAAAGTTTAAGCTTTTCAGTAAATTATGATGAATTAAAAGTTAACTATATTTATGGTTTTACTTTAGAGTGTTTCTTTACTAGAATTAATGATATATTTTATTTACATCAAATAAGAGAGGATAATATAGGAATTCTTTTTGAAAAAAGAAATGGTGATCAGGCAATTGTTCATGGGGTTTCTTTAGATTCCAGATTAAATTATGATAGAAAAATACAATTTGAGTCAGGTTTAACCTTACAGAATAGTTTTTATAATAAGCCTATAATTCATTTAGAAGGATTAGATCCAATTAAAGAATTTTTAAAGACACCTAAAAGTTATGGATATTCTAACATCACAATATTCCCGGAAAGTAAATTTAATACTACTGTTTCACTTTTATATACAGGCACTATGAAGATATTACACAATGGAGGATCTCCTGAACAGGAATATGATGAATACGTATCTACAGATGATTTTTTTGATTTTTGTATTACTAGTAAATATAAATACAAATTTGATGAGCATAAAATGATTGAAATTGGTGTGGGTATTAAAAATATATTAAATCAATATCAATCAGATTTTGACTCACTAAAAAATAGAGATAGTAATTATGTATATGGACCTTCATTGCCTAGGTCATATCTTCTATCAATTAGATATATTTTATGATATTAAATATTTAATTATTAAAATAAAGATTATTAAATCTGCGAATAAAACAACTTTAAATAATAGTGGATCATAATTATAAAAATCTATTAATTTATTCCAAAAATCTTTCATTTTTTAACTTCTAATATCTTTTTTGAAAGGATTAAGAAAATTATTCCAAATAATATGCTGGTCCACATTGGAACCTCAATCAAGTGGATTGTTAATTTCCATCCATAAAATACTCTAATTAGATTAAACATTGCTAATAAGAATAAAAGTATTGCAACAATTGTAATAATTTGATATTTTTTCATTTGTTCAAAATTATTAAATATTTATCTCTTTTCCAAAACAACAATGTTTTCTGTATGGTGAGTTTGTGGAAACATATCAATTGGTTGAATGCATGTTATATTATATAGTGATTTTAGCAAGAATATATCTCTTGCCTGAGTTGATGAATTACAGCTTACATATATGATTTTCTCTGGATTAATATTAATGATTTGTTGGATAACTTTTTTATGCATTCCGTCTCTAGGTGGGTCAGTAATAATAATATTAGGTTTGCCATTTATTTTTATAAATTTTTCAGTAAATATATCTTTCATGTCTCCAGTAAAAAAATTACAATTGGTTATTTTGTTAAGTTCAGCATTTAAAAACGCTGATTTGATTCCTTCATCGACTGAATCTATTCCAACCACTCTTTTTGCTTTTTTGGAAATATATTGAGCTATTGTTCCAGTTCCAGTATATAAATCATAAACTAAATCAGTTGACTTAATTTTAGAGAGTTTTTTTATTTGTCTATAAAGTAATTTAGTTTGTAGACTGTTTGTTTGAAAAAATGTTTTTGCTCCAATTCGAAATTTTAATCCATCAATTTCTTCTGTTATATATTGTTTTCCACTATAATATATTAATTCTTGATCATATATTGAATTATTTGCTTTTTCATTTATTATATAGATTAGGGACGTTATTTCAGGGAATGATAATTTAATATGATTCATTATGGATATAATTTTATTTTTATCATTTTCAAAAAACTGAACTACAACCATTAAATCCTTAGTTGAAGAAGTGCGAATTAGTAGATTTCTTAATAAACCTTTCTTTTCTTTAATGTCAAAAAAGGTCAGTTTATTCTCATTAGCAAATTTATTTATTGAATTTCTAATCTCATTTGAAGGATTTTTTTGTAGCAAACAGTTATTTATATCAATTACTTTGTCATACATTCCTGGTACATGGAATCCTAGTGCATTCCTATTATCAAATTTTAAATTTGTTATAACTTCTTTTTGTGTTATCCATCTATTATTTGAGAAAGAAAATTCCATTTTGTTTCTATAAAAGTATTTTTCTTCGCATCCAATAATTTTTTTATGTTCTATGTCATCTATTTTCCCAATCCTTTTTAAATTATTTATAACTTCCTTTTCTTTAAATTCTAGTTGAGATTCATAATTCATATTTTGCCATTTACAACCACCACATTCACCAAAATGTTCGCATTTAGATTCAGTTCTTCTTTTTGATTTTACATATACAAAATCTATTCTTCCTTCCCAATATTTCCTTCTTTTTTTAAAGATTTTAATATCACATATATCTCCCGGGACACCACCATTAACAAGTATTATCCTATCATTATATTTTGCAATAGATTTTCCTTTATTTGCAATATCTATTATTTCTATATTTTTTAGTAAAATATTTTTTTTTCTGTTCTTTCTTGACATAATAGCTAAATTATATAAATACTGATAAATGTTTTATATTTGCTAATAAATTTAATTAAATGTATTTATGAAAAAATCTCAAGAATATATAGATTTAGAGAAGAAATTTGGAGCACATAATTATCATCCTTTACCAGTGGTTTTGTCTAAAGGTAAAGGAGTTTATGTTTGGGACGTTGAAGGTAAAATGTACTACGATTTTCTATCTGCATATTCGGCAGTCAATCAAGGACATTGTCATCCAAAAATAATTAAAGCGCTTAAGGATCAATCAGAATTATTAACACTAACATCAAGAGCTTTTCACAATGATAGTTTAGGTATATATGAAAAGTATATTACAGAATATTTTGGATATGATAAAGTATTACCTATGAATACTGGTGTTGAAGGAGGTGAGACAGCTAATAAACTAGCTCGAAAATGGGGTTACATGAAAAAGGGTATACCTAACAATAAAGCAAGAATTATCTTTGCCAAGGGTAATTTTTGGGGAAGAACATTAGCAGCTATTTCTTCTTCTGATGATCCACTGTCATATGAAGGATTTGGACCTTATATGCCTGGTTATGACCTTATAGCATATGATGATTTAAAGGCTTTGGAAAATGAATTTAAAGACCCTAATGTTGCTGCTTTTATGGTTGAACCTATACAAGGGGAAGCTGGTGTAATTGTTCCATCAGATGGATATTTGTCTGGAGTTAGACAATTATGTGATAAATATAATGTGTTGTTTATTGCTGATGAAGTTCAAACTGGAATTGCAAGAACAGGTAAATTGTTAGCTACAGATTATGAAGATGCTCGACCAGATATTTTAATTCTTGGAAAGGCATTATCTGGTGGGGTTTTTCCTGTATCAGCAGTTTTGGCTGATGATGATATTATGATGTGTATTAAACCTGGAGAGCATGGGTCTACATATGGTGGAAATCCTTTAGCAAATCATGTTGCAATTGCTGCATTAGAAGTTGTTAAAGAAGAAAAACTTGCTGAAAATGCTGATAAATTAGGAAAGATATTTAGAAACGAGTTAGAAAAAATCAACTCTGAAATGATTTCCTTAGTAAGAGGTAAAGGTTTGTTAAATGCTGTAGTTATAAAGCCTAACAATGGTAAAGATGCTTGGGATGTATGTATTAAGTTAAGAGATAATGGTTTATTAGCAAAACCTACACATGGAGATATAATTCGTTTTGCTCCACCACTGACAATTAGTGAGAAACAGTTAAGTATTTGTATTGATATTATAAGAACAACAATTTTATCTTTTTAGATTATATTAAATAATTTTTTCTATTGATATATTTTGTGATTAATTAACTAATTGTTTTGTAATTTTGCATTTATGTATTCCTTTTTGTTAATATCACATATAATAATTAGTTTTTTATTAATTTTATTAACCTCATTTATAGTAATAAGATCAATTTTAGGAATATATAATAAATTTGAATTATCTTATTTAATTGATATTAGGATTTCTATATTTACAGTATATCTTTTATATATAGAGCTTATTTTAGGATTAATATTATATGCAATTTATTTGAGGCAGTTGACTAGCTTAATTACTCAGGAAAATGCTAATATTTATTTTTCAGCAAGATTTTGGGCTATTGAGCATACTATTCTAATGATTTTTGCAATTATTTTTGGACATATTGGTTTGTTGTACGCAAAAAATCTTTCAGAAAATAAGCAGATATTTCAAAAGAAATCTTTATATTTTGGAATATCTCTAATTTTAATTATAATATCTATTTCTATGAATATGATAAGGAATGTATAATAAATATAGTATTTTAATTATTGAGGATGAATTAGAGTTGGCAAAATCCTACATTTCATTTTTAGAACAGAATGAATATGATATTTTTCATGCTAAAAACTTTCAAGAATCTAAAAAATATCTAAATAATAATAATTTTGATTTAGTTCTATTAGATCTGGGATTGCCTGATGGAAATGGTTTGAATTTAGTTTCAAAAATCAAAGATGATGAATGTTCTAGTGGATTGATTATAATTTCAGCAAAAGATGAGTTAGAGATGAAGATTAAGGCACTTGAAATGGGAGCAGATGATTATTTGACAAAACCTTTTTTTTTCACTGAGTTGAATGCTAGGATAAAATCTTTATTTAGAAGATTAAATACTATTGATGATAAAGTTATATTTAATGAAATTACTTTATATCCAAAGAAAATGACAGTATTTATAAATAATATAGAAGTAGAATTTACAGCGAAAGAATTTGATTTGCTTTTATATTTTATTTCTAATATTGACAGAGTAATTAGTAAAACTACTCTAGGTGAATTTTTATCATCTAATTATCAAGATTTTGGTTTCTCCGATGATTTAGTTTATACATACATAAAAAATTTGAAAAAGAAATTGTCTGATTTTGGATCACCAGAATATATAAAAAATATATATGGAGTAGGATATAAATTTAATAGTAGATGAAATTACTAACCAAGACATCACTAAATTTTATTTCTACTTCAGTTGTATTTATAATGATTGGAATTATTTTAATATATTTTTCAATAAGGAATATTGTAGACAAAGATTTAAATAATAGGTTATTGGATAAAAAAAATCAATTTCAGACACAAATAGATTTTAGTAATATTAAAGATTTGAAAACTACTGTTGTAAAAATTGATGATAATATTGGAATTTTGTTTGATAATTTTTCTGATACAGTTTTAATTTTAGATGGTAAATATGAACTATATAGAAAATTAGAATCCTCTATTTTTTTGAATGAAGAATTATATAAAATAGAAATCCTAGAGTCTCATAATAAATCGGATATACTTATAATGAAAATTTCTATAATGATTATAGGATTCATTTTATTTTTTTTTATATCACTATTCTTTGTTAATCGTCATTCCATCAAGAGTGCATTGTCGGTATTATACAGCACTATTAAACAAATAGAGGATGTAGATGTTACTAAGGTGACAAAGCTTCAATTTGAAGATGCTGAAACAGATGAAATAAAAAAATTAATTGAGGCTTTCGAAAGGATGTCAGAGAAAATCCATCAAGATTATGAATCATTAAAACAATATACTGAAAATGTTTCTCATGAGTTGCAGACACCATTAGCAATAATAAGTTCTAAAACTGAACAGCTGTTACAGGGAAGTAATTTAAATGAATATCAAGTTAAAGAACTAGCTGATCTGTTAGAATCAACTAATAGATTGTCTAAAATAAATCAATCTTTAATTTTTCTCACAAAAATAGATAATCATTTTTATAAGGACGAAAAACATATTTTAATTAATGAAATTGTTAAGCAGAAGATTTTATTTTATGATTCATTGTTAAAAATTAAGAATATAAAAATGGAAGTTAAATATATTCAGGATAATTATGTTTATATTAATCAATATTTAGCAGAAAGTTTAATTCAGAATTTAATTAAGAATGCTATTGTTCATTCTGAAGATGCTTCTACAGTTTTTATACAAATAAAAAATAACTTATTTAAAATTTCTAATCAAGGAAATAAATTACCATTTGATAGTAAAGATATTTTTAATAGATTTATTAAATCAGGAAATAATAAAGGTCTGGGAATTGGATTGTCAGTAGTAAAAAGTATATGTGATTTATATTCTTTTAAATTAAGATATGTATATGACGGAAGTCATAATTTTATTATTAATTTTAGAAATAAAAAAAATGAAAATTGAAGAATTAATTAAAAATCCAGAAATTAATATTATTGATGTTAGGACACCAGGTGAATTTGTTACAGGTAATGTTCCAGAATCAATAAATATTCCATTAGATGAGATTATTGATAGAATTGATGAAATTAGAGTTATGCAACCAGTTGTTTTGTGTTGTGCTTCAGGAAATAGAAGTGGTCAAGCTAAATTATTTTTACAATCTAATGGATTAGAAGAAGTTTATAATGGAGGGGGTTGGGAAGAAGTTTTATTATTAAAAGGATGATGTTTTAATGGCCGAACTTGGATTATATGGGTCTATATCAGCATTAATTATAGGTGTAGTTTTAGGTCTTATTGGAGGTGGAGGTTCAATTTTAACCGTACCAGTATTAGTATATTTATTGAATATTAACGCTGTAACTGCAACAGCTTATTCATTATTTATTGTTGGCACTACTTCTCTTATCGGAGCATTTCGTAATGCTCAGAATAAAATGATTGTTTATAATATTGCAATTTTGTTTTCTATTCCATCATTTATTGGTGTTTTCTTTACTAGAAAATATATAATTCCAAATCTTCCTGACATTTTTTTTATTATTAGAGATATTCCTGTTTCTAAGGAAATGTTTATTATGTTGTTTTTTTCAATATTATTATTATTTTCTGCTTATTTCTTAATAAAAGAGAAGAGATATGTTATAAATAAATCTTATAAAAAGAATGTTTTTATTATTATTGTTTTAGAAGGATTAATTATTGGTGTATTTACAGGAATTGTAGGAGCTGGAGGTGGATTTTTGATTGTACCAGCATTAGTTTTATTACTTGATATACCTATGAAAAAGGCGGTAGCTACATCTTTGTTGATTATTTCTGTAAAATCTTTACTAGGTTTTATAGGAGATTTAATCACTATAGAAATTGATTGGGAGTTCTTAGGTTTCTTTACGTTAATTTCTATTATAGGAATTGTATTGGGAGTCTTTATAAATAAGTATGTTAATGAAATAAAACTTAAAAAAGGATTCGGTTATTTTTTATTAATAATGTCTTTTTATATAGTTTTGAAAGAAATTTTATAAAATATGCAAGTTAAACAGATTTATACTGGTTGTCTATCCCAAGGTTCTTATTATATAGAATCTAATGGAGAAGCTGCTGTTATTGATCCTATAAGAGAAGTAGATGAATATATTTCATTAGCTAACAATAGAGGATCTAAAATTAAATATATATTTGAAACACATTTTCATGCTGATTTTGTAAGTGGACATGTAACTTTATCTAAACTTACTGGAGCTCCTATTGTTTTTGGGCCAACAGCTGTCACAGATTTTAATTGTATTATAGCTGAAGATAATCAAGAATTTATTTTAGGAGATTGTAAAATTAGATTATTACATACACCAGGTCATACACTGGAGAGTTCCTGTTATTTATTGATAGATAAATATGGAAAGGAAACTTCCCTTTTCTCTGGTGATACATTATTTCTAGGTGATGTTGGAAGACCAGATTTAGCACAGAAATCTATTGAGATGACACAAGAAAGATTAGCAGAAATTTTATATGATAGCCTTAGGAATAAGATAATGACACTTCCAGATGATGTTATAGTATACCCAGGTCATGGATCTGGATCTTCATGTGGAAAGAATATGAGTAAAGAGACTATAGGGACCATTGGAAATGAAAAAGTTAATAATTATGCTCTTAGAAAAGACATGAAAAAATCTGAATTTGTAGAGGAATTAATAGATGGTCTATTACCACCTCCTCAATATTTTCCTCAAAATGTTCAACTTAACCGCAAAGGTTATGGAGATGTAAATGATATTTTACAAAGATCTAGTAATAGTATATCTGTATCAAAATTTAAAGAATATTCTTGTGATAGTCAAACAATAATATTAGATGTTCGTCATCAAAATGATTTTGTACAGGGATTTGTTCCTGGTTCAATTTTTATTGGAATAAACGGAGGCTTTGCTCCTTGGGTTGGATCTATATTAAAAGATATTAATACTCGAATCTTATTAGTATTAGAAGAAGAAATGTTGCAAGAAACTATTATTAGATTATCAAGGGTAGGATTTGATAATGTATTAGGATATTTAGAAGGAGGGATTAAGAATTGGATAAAATCTGGTGAAGATATAGATTTTATTAATTCTATATCTCCAGAGGTATTTGGAATATCCTTGAAAAAAAATATAAATATAATTGATGTTAGAAAGAAAACAGAATATAATAATTCACATGTAGAAGATGCTCATTTATCACCATTATCTCAATTAAACAAAAAAAGCAATGCTTTGTCATATGAAAATGAAAATTATTTATATTGTGCAGGAGGGTATAGATCTGTAATTGCTTGTTCTATATTAAAGAAAGAAGGTATACATAACATTAATAATATTCAAGGTGGATTTTCAGAAATAATTAAATTTGATATACCTATAAAAAATAATGAGTAAAGATTACTGGGAAAAAATATATTCTAATAAAGACTCTAATGAATTTAGTTGGTATCAGGTTGATCCTATATTATCTTTAGATTTTATACGTAAATATAGTTCAAGTAAGGATGTGAAAATTATCGATGTGGGTGCTGGGGATGGATTTTTAGTTGATAAACTAATAGATTTAGGTTATTCTGATATCACGGTATTAGATATTTCTGAAAAATCAATTAATAGAGTAAAAAAAAGGTTAGGAAAGAAAAAAAGACTAGTAAATTGGATTGTTTCTGATATTTTAGAATTTAAGACAAATACGAAATATGATATTTGGCATGATAGAGCATTATTTCATTTTTTAACAAATAATAATGATATTCACAAGTACATACAAAATCTAGAACATCAATTATCAAAGAATTCTAAGTTTATTATTTCAGTTTTTGCTGAAGATGGCCCTAAAAAATGTAGTGGTAAAAATATTGTTAATTATTCAATTGAAGATTTAATTACTATATTTAAAAACTTTTTATCTTTGATAGAAACTAAAAATTATGATCATATTACACCATCTAATAGTATTCAGAAATTTAATACTTTTATCTTTAATAAATTTCAATAGATTATTTATTCTATTATGACAAGAAAATTTTTTATTATACTCATACTTATATCAGTGAATAATATTGAAGCACAGGAATATTTTAAAGGAGAGATATTTCAATTAAACAATAATGGTGATAAGATTCCCGTTTCAGAAGCAAATGTGGCTTGGGAAGGTTATAATATATCTGCAATTTCTAAAAAAAATGGACAGTTTACGATATCTATACCTGAAACTTTACCATCTACTATTATTGTCTCATTCGTTGGATATAAAACATATAAAAAATTAATTGATGAAAATGTTTTTACAGAAATTATTTTAGATGCTTCTGTAGAAATTTCAGAAATAGAAATAGAGGGCAATATTAATTCAACTATTATTTCTTCACTTAGTCCAATTAATGAACAAACATTAACTTCTTGTGAGTTAGAGAAAGCAGCTTGCTGTAATTTATCAGAAAGTTTTACTACAAACACAACTGTTGAAGTTTCTTTTACTGATGCTGTTTCTGGAGCTAAACATATTAAAATGTTAGGGTTAGATGGAGTTTACACACAGATTACTAATAAAAATATGCCATTAATTAGAGGTGTTTTAAGTTCTTATGGTATAAGTTATATGCCTGGAACATGGATTGAGTCGATAAAATTAATAAAAGGTACTGGAAGTGTTGTGAATGGTCACGAATCAATCACAGGACAAATAGATGTTAATTATTATGAACCTATTAAATCTCCAAAAATATTTTGGAATACCTTTTTAAGTTCCGATGGAAAGTTGGAAAATAATTTAATTCTTTCTAAAAAAATTAGTAGTTGGAATACTAATTTGTTTACACATTGTACGTATTTTAACAGAGAAATAGATAATCATGGTGGGGAGAATCATAATTCAGATGGATTTCTTGATTCTCCTAAAAATAGGAACTTAAATATCATGAATCAATGGGAAAACTCTAGTAACGAAAAACATTATTTTCTTATTTCAGGACAAGCGATATTTGATAACAGAGATGGAGGTACAATTAGTAATTCTAGTAACCCATATTTTGTTAATATTGATAATAAAATATTTCAGATTTCCAGTAGATTAGGTTTTTTACTTCCCAGGATTAAAGGATCAAGTTATGGGATTCAAACTTCTTTTACAAAAAGCAAACAAAATGCAGATTTTGGAGATAATATATATGAAATAGAACAAGAAAGTATATATTTAAATTTTATTAAAAGAAATCGGGTATTTGATGATTCTTTGAGTGTACTTAAATATGGATTTAGTACTTCAATTGACAAGTATAATGAAAGTTTATTAGCAGGAACTCATAATATATTTGATAATAAAGAAAGATTAGACGTGGTAAATGGTCTTTTCTTTGAATATAATCATAATTTTAGGGATTTTGTCTTATTATTTGGATTAAGAGGGGATCATTATAACAAAACAAAGAGTTTTTATTTTTCTCCAAGGATCAATATAAAATATACAGCAGATGATAAATTTGTTTTTAGAATAACGTCTGGAAGAGGTTTTAGGGTATCTAATGTTATTAGTGAAAATATTTCTTTATTAGCATCAAATAGAAATATAATATATAGTGATAATTTATGTCCCGAAATAGCATGGAACCATGGATTGAATTTTGTTTATAATTTCAAATTTAATGGTAATGAAGGTATATTTAATTTTGACATTTATAGAATCAATTTTCAAAATCAAGTTGTGATTGATTTAGATCAAAAATCAGAAGTTTCATTTTATAATTTAACAGGAAATTCTTCATCAAACTGTTTACAATCTGAATTATTTTTGGAAATTTTTGATGATTTTGACATGAAGTTAGGTTATAAAATTAATAAAGTTAAATCAACCTTTAGTGGAATGGAGAGATTTGTGCCATTAACTCCATTTAGTAGGGGAATGTGTAATTTTTCTTATGAGACTATAAATTCTTGGGAATTTAATTTGACATTTAATAGAATTGGCAAGGTTAGAATTCCAAGTTACTTTAGTGAAAATGGCACACCTATTGATAGTAGATTTTCATCACCTTTTTTATTAATAAATTCTCAAGTTACTAAGAAGTTTGATTTATTAGATTTTTATGTTGGATCAGAGAACATTAGTAATTATACTCAGGACAACTATATTATTAGTTCATCTGACCCTAGTTCTGATTTTTTTGATGCGTCACTTATTTATGCTCCAATTCATGGAAGAATGTTTTATTTAGGGTTTAGATATAAATTTTAATAGTGTAGCAATTTATTTTACTTTTCATATCTTTGAATTTAAATAAAACGTTTATGAAATTGTTAGAAAATAAGACAGTAATTATTACAGGAGGTAGTAGGGGTATTGGAAAAGGCATTTGTGAGTTGTTCTCTAAAAATGGAGCAAATATTGCATTTACATATAGGTCTTCTGTAAAAGAGGCGAACGATCTAAAAAATCAAATTTCCTCTGATAAAATTAAAGTAATTGGATATAAATCTGATGCTTCAGATTTTTCACAGGCTCAAGAATTAGTTGAAAAAGTTATAAAAGACTTTGGAAGTATTGATGTGCTTGTAAATAATGCAGGAGTTACAAATGACAAATTATTAATGAGAATGTCTGAGCAAGATTTTGATGATGTAATGATGGTAAATATGAAGTCAGTTTTCAATTTAACAAAAACTGTAATTCCATATATGATGAAACAAAGGAGTGGGTCAATTATTAATATGAGCTCTGTTGTTGGGATTAAAGGAAATGCTGGTCAATCAAATTACTCTGCATCTAAAGCTGCTATTAATGGATTTACTAAATCAATTGCTCTTGAATTAGGTTCTAGAAATATTAGATGTAATTCAATAGCACCAGGTTTTATAGAGACTGAAATGACTCAGTCACTTTCAGATGATCAAGTAAATAATTGGGTTAAAGTTATACCTTTAAGAAGAGGAGGTAAAACACTTGATATTGCCAATACTTCATTGTTTCTAGCTTCAGATATGTCTTCTTATATTACAGGACAAGTAATTAATGTGTGTGGTGGAATGTTGACATAATTAGATGTTTTCTATAATTACAGATTTTTCAATATATTTTTTGTTTTTATGCATATTTATAGGTTTTTTATACGCTTATGTATTGTATAGAAATGAGATATCTTATTTAAGAGATAGAAAATTTTTTTTATTTTTATTTAGATTATTACTCGTCTCTATATTATCATTCTTATTATTAAATCCATTATTGATTGATACTGATATTTATGAGGAGGAACCATTGATTGTTTTAGCACAAGATGCGTCAGTATCTACATCTGAATATTTAGATTCTAGTTTATTTTCAGAATTAGATATTAATCTCACTAATGATTTTGAAGTATTATCTTATAATTATTCTAATATTATTGAAAATGGATTTACAAATAATAAGAAAGGTAGCCGTACAAATATTTCAAAATTATTTGATGATATTTCTCTAAAATATTCCTCAAGGAATATAGCTGGCATTTTAATAAGTTCTGATGGATTGTATAATGAGGGTTCTAACCCTAAGTATCATTCTATTTTACAAGAAACACCAATATATTGTATTAGTTACGGAGACACAAATAAAAGAAGAGATATTCAAATTAATAATGTTTTATACAACGAAGTCAGTTTCCTTGGAAATACCACTCCGATTGAAGTTCATTTTACTGCAGAGAGATGTAGAGGAAAAAGTATTAATATTGAATTATATCAGAATGGCAATTTAATTAAGAAGAAATCTCTAAAAATTTCCAATGATTCCGATTTTAGAAAACATATTTTTGAAATTACAAATAATCAATTAGGAATTCAACAATTTAGTGTGAGAATTACTAAAATTGATGGAGAAATAAACTATAGTAATAACTCAGAGGATTTCTATTTAGAGATTATAAATTCAAAATATAATGTATTAATTCTAAGTCATTCTCCTCATCCAGATATTTCATCTATTAGATCTGTTCTAAATAAGAATGATAATATTAATACTGAATTAATGAATATCAATGATGTTAAGGATTATAAAAAATATAATTTAGTGATTGTGTTTTTTCCAGATAATATAAATAATTTATATAGTAAGTATCAGGAATTGGTAAACACTGATCTTCCTATGATGTGTTTCTTGACCCCCCAATCTATTAAATTTCTTGATTTATCTTATCCATCTGCAGATATAAAATCTACTGGGCAAATAAACGAGGCATTTCCAGATTTAAATCAAGAATTTTCTAAATTTAATATTCCTATTAATATACAAAATTATCTAAAAGAAATACCTCCATTATATTCATTGAAAGCTGATTATAAAATTCCTGTATCTTCTGAGGTGTTATTATATCAAAAGATAGGAAATTATGTCTCTGATATGCCTATTATTTTATTTGATAATTATATGGGAAGGAAGATTTCTTTCATATTTGGAGAGGGGATATGGAGGTGGAAGATTAATGATAATAATACAAGATCGACGATTCATGAAAATTTTGACTATTTATTTTCTAAAATCTTTCAGTATTTGATAATTCAAGAAGACAAGAGTAGATTTAGATTAAATCATAAAAAGAAAATTGAAGAGGGAAATATAATAGAAATATTTGCAGAATATTATAACGAAAGTTATGAGTTGAATAATGAGAAAGAGGTAGATATAATATTTACTGATGAAGATGGAAATGATTACAAATATTTATTCAATAAAAACAGTGATAATTCATATTCTTTAATTATTAATTCATTATCTTCTGGATTATATTCTTATGTTGCTAGTTATAACGATGGATCTTTACAAAAGAAAGGAAGATTAACCATTCTTGAAAGAAAAATTGAAGACATTAATCAAATTGCTAATCATCAACTGTTATTTCAACTATCCGCTGTTAGTGGAGGGAAACAGTTTTTTGATTTTAATCAAGATAGCATTGCCCTTCATTTAAAAAATAGTATTAGAAATAAGAAAATTATACATTCAATAGAAAAGAAGACTCCTATTATTTCAAATAAATCTCTATTAATTTTTTTATTATTTCTTGTGTCATCTGAATGGTTGGTTAGAAAATTTATTGGGTTAGATTAATTTTCATTTTGAAATGAAATAATATTATTAGCTGTTAATCCTATAGTCTTACATTCATTTGCTTCAGTCTGCAGAGAAGTATTGTACCAAATATATCCATTCTCATCAGTAACTTCATAATAAAAACTATTATAAGAAGATCCAGTCCAATATACAGTGTAGTTAGTGTAATATGTGTCTCCACAGTTTGGTATTACCTGAGAAGTAATAAATCCATCATTGTTATATTGAGACCCTATATAATTGCTATCAATATAAAACATTAATTCTTGAACTCCTTGATTATATAAATATATGCCAGCAGATTGTTCAAGGAAAAATATTATTTCAGATTTATAGTCACAGCTATTGTCATCAATGTTTGCGCTAATATTGTGGTTTAATGCATTATTATCAGTACATCCTTCAATAGGTGTTATTTCACAAGCATTAATTGTTAATAAGGAAATGAATATTAATAGATATTTTTTCATAATTATTTTTTATATTTAAGTGACAAATTTAATTATTTTTGTCTAAATTTTAAAATAAGAAATATGTCTTCTAATTCAACATTAAATTTAGCAACTATTGAACAAGCTCAAGAAATGGGTTTAAGAACGGATGAATTTGAAAAAATCATTGAAATATTAGGAAGAACACCAAATTTTTGTGAATTAAGTGTTTTTGGAGTTATGTGGTCAGAACACTGTTCTTATAAGAATTCTATTGTATGGTTGAAAAAATTACCAAAAGATGGTCCTCATATGTTAGTAGAGGCTGGTCAAGAGAATGCTGGTCTTGTTGATATAGGTGATGGATTAGCTTGCTGTTTTAAAATAGAATCACATAATCATCCATCTGCTTTAGAACCATATCAAGGAGCTGCTACAGGAGTCGGTGGTATTAACAGGGATATTTTTACTATGGGAGCAAGACCTATTGCTCAATTAAATTCTTTACGATTTGGTAATATTAAAATGGATAAAACAAAGTGGCTTGTTAGTGGTGTGACAAAGGGAATTGGAGATTATGGTAATGCTTTTGGAATACCTATAGTTGGAGGTGAAGTGTTCTTTGATGATTGTTATAATACTAATCCTCTTGTTAATGCATTTTCAGCAGGTATTATGAAAATTGGAGATATGATTTCTGCAACATCCTCTGGAGAAGGAAATCCAGTATTTATCGTTGGATCTAGAACTGGTAAAGATGGTATTCATGGGGCTTCTTTTGCTTCTAAGGATATTACTGAAGAATCAGTAGAAGATCTTCCAGCGGTTCAAGTAGGAGATCCATTTCAAGAAAAATTATTATTAGAAGCAACTTTAGAGCTTTCTAAGACCGATGCTATAGTTGGAATGCAGGACATGGGAGCAGCTGGAATTACTTGTTCATCAAATGAAATGTCAGCAGCTGGTGGACACGGAATGGATTTATGGCTAGAAAGAGTTCCTACTAGGCAGGAAAACATGAAAGATTGGGAGATTTTACTTTCTGAATCTCAAGAAAGAATGTTAGTGGTTGTACATAAAGGAAAAGAGAGTGTAGTAAAAGAAATTTTTGAAAAATGGGATTTATCGTGTGAAGAGATAGGTGTAGTTACTAAAGGAGATAGAGTAAGATATTTTATGAACAACCAACTAGTTGCTGATTTGCCATGTAAAGATTTAGTTCTCGGTGGTGGAGCTCCTGTATATCATCGAGATTGGAGTGAACCAGAATATTTCCAAGAATGGAAAAAATTTGATATAAAAAATGTAGAAATACCTTTAAATTTAATAGATGTTGCTAAATTTCTAACCGCTCATGAAAATATAGCATCTAAAAAATGGATTTATGAACAATATGATTCTATGGTTGGGACTGTTAATATGAGTACTAATTATCCAACTGATGCAGCTATAGTAAATTTAAAAGGAACTAACAGGGCATTAGCAATGACAGTTGATTGTAACGCAAGAATGGTTAATGCTAACCCAGAAGAAGGATGTGCTATGGCTGTTGCTGAAGCTGCTAGAAATATTGTATGCTCCGGGGGAGTTCCATCAGCTATTACAAATTGTTTAAATTTTGGTAATCCATATAATCCAGAAGTATATTGGCAATTTGTTGGTGCTATAAAAGGAATGAAGAAATCATGTGAGAAGTTCAACACACCTGTTACAGGGGGTAATGTTAGTTTTTATAATCAAATGGTGACAGATGATAATGAAACTCCAATCTTTCCAACCCCAACTATAGGAATGTTAGGAGTAATTGAAGATAAGTCTCATATTACTTCACTTTCATTTAAAGGTAAATCTGATTTAATTTATTTAATTGGAGAGTCTAAAAATGATATTTCTTCATCAGAGTATCTTGCATCATATCATAATATAAAAGAATCTTCTAGTCCAAATTTTGATTTAGATATGGAATTTAATATTCAAGAATGTATAAAAAAACTAATTCGATCATCTGTTATTGAGTCAGCTCATGATATATCTGACGGAGGTTTATTTATTTGTTTGTTGGAAAGTTCTATGGAGAGAAATTTAGGTTTTGACATAACTACATCATCAGAAATAAGGGAAGATGCATTTTTATTTGGAGAATCTCCATCTAGGGTTGTAGTTTCTGTAAGAGAAGTTAAGGAAGATAGATTTTTGGATTTAATGAAAACATTAGAAATTCCATTTGCTTTATTAGGTCATGTAAGTAAATCAGAGATTAGAGTTGATGACATTTCATTTGGAGATATTTCAGAGTATAAAGAAATTTATAATAATTCACTATCTAATAAATTAAAATGAGCTTATTTAGAGAATATAAGAAATTAAATCTTTCAGAAACTCATAAGGAAGTTCTTAATTATTGGAATAATAATGATATATTTCAAAAGTGTATTGAGAATGGAAAAAACAGACCTAATTTTACATTCTATGAGGGTCCCCCATCTGCAAATGGGAAACCAGGAATTCATCACGTTATTGCAAGAACTATTAAAGATTTATTTTGTAGATATAAAACCTTAAAAGGTTATCAAGTTAATAGAAAAGCTGGCTGGGATACTCATGGACTACCAGTAGAACTTGGAGTTGAGAAATCCTTGGGAATTACTAAAGAAGATATTGGTTCAAAAATTTCGGTAGAGGAATATAATGATGCATGCCGTATAGATGTGATGAAATATAAAGAAGAATGGGAAAAATTAACAAATGAAATGGGATATTGGGTTGATATGAATAATCCATATATTACCTATCATAATAAATATATTGAAAGTGTATGGTGGCTTTTGTCTGAATTACATAAAAAGAAAATGCTGTATAAAGGATTTACAATTCAACCATATTCACCAAAAGCAGGAACTGGACTTAGTACTCATGAATTAAATCAGCCAGGATGTTATAGAAACGTTAAAGACACATCAGCTACTGCAATGTTTCAGATAATTAAAGATGAGAAATCTGAAATAATTTTTGATGGAGAAACAGATGTTTTCTTTTTAGCTTGGACGACTACACCTTGGACTTTACCTTCAAATACAGCATTAGCTGTTGGTAAGAAAATAACTTATGTAAAAGTTCGCACATTTAATATGTATTCAAATAAATCTATTGTAATAGTAATTGCAAAAGATTTGTTGAAAAAATATTTTACTGATGATATTAGTATTTCTGAATTCACAGGTGGTGAAAAACTAATGCCATATGAGATAATAAGAGAGTATGTTGGTAGTGATTTAGAAGGAATAAATTATAATCAATTATTTCCATATAAGTTACCTGATGATGGTGATGCTTTTCGAGTATTATTGGCAGATTTTGTTACTACTGAAGATGGAACTGGAATTGTTCATTTAGCACCTTCATTTGGATCTGATGATAGTTTAGTTGCTAAAAAGAATGGTATTGGTTCATTAACATTAGTTGATTCACAAGGAAAATTTACTTCAGAAGTTACAGATTTAGCAGGAGAATATGTAAAAAATGAGTTTTATTCTAATAATGATGAAATACCAAAATATTCAGCAGATGTTAAAATTGTGATAAAATTAAAAGAACAGGATAAATTATTCAAGTCTGAAAAATATGAACATTCTTATCCTCATTGTTGGAGAACAGATAAACCAATATTATATTATCCAATGGACAGTTGGTTTGTAAGAACAACCTCATATAGGGATAGAATGATGGATTTGAATAATACAATAAATTGGAAACCAAAATCTACTGGTGAGGGTAGATTTGGGAATTGGTTAGAAAATTTAGTAGATTGGAATCTTTCACGTTCTCGTTTTTGGGGAATACCTATACCAATTTGGAGAGATGCTAAAGGTGAAGAAGAAATTTGTATTTCATCAATTGAGATGTTAAAAAATGAAATTGATGAGTCTATTGATGCTGGATTTATGACTCGTAATCCGTTGTCAAAATTTGAGGCTAATAATTTTTCTGAAGAAAATTATAATATATTTGATTTACATAGACCTTACATAGATAAAATAATATTAGTTTCAAAGAGTGGTGAAAAGATGTATAGGGAAGAAGATTTGATAGATGTATGGTTTGATTCCGGATCTATGCCATATGCACAATTACATTATCCATTTGAAAATAAAGGTTTTTTTGAGAAGAATTTTCCTGCAGATTTTATAGCTGAAGGAGTTGATCAAACTAGAGGTTGGTTTTTTACATTGCATGCAATTTCTACAATTTTATTTGACAGTATTGCATACAAGAATGTTATTTCTAATGGTTTAGTATTAGATAAAGATGGGAATAAAATGTCCAAAAGATTAGGTAATGCTATTGATCCATTTTATATTCTTGATAAATTCGGGGCAGATTCAACAAGATGGTATATGATGTCTAATGCTCAACCTTGGGATAACCTAAAATTTGATTTGAGCGGTATTGAAGAAGTGCAGAGAAAATTTTTTGGAACACTATTTAATACATATTCATTTTTTGCATTATATGCAAATATTGATAATTTTAAATATAATGAAGCAGATTTACCAGTTGAAGAAATGAATGAAATTGATAGGTGGATTATTTCCGAATTAAATTCATTAATTATAAAAGTGGAAAATAGTTATGAAGATTATGAGCCAACTAGAACTTCTAGATTGATACAGGAGTTTGTGATAAATAAACTATCAAATTGGTATGTAAGATTAAGTAGAAGAAGATTTTGGAAAGGTGTATATAATCAAGATAAGATATCAGCATATCAAACATTATATCAGTGTTTAGAAAAGATATCAATAATATCTTCTCCAATATCTCCTTTTTTTATGGAGAGATTGTTTCAAGATTTAAATTTTATAACAAATAGAATTAAAGTAGATAGTGTTCATCATTCTAGTTTTCCATGTTCTGACACAGGTAAGATTGATTTAGAATTAGAAAGAAGAATGGATATTGCACAAAAAATAACATCATTAGTACTATCATTAAGAAAGAGAGAAAAAATTCGAGTTAGGCAACCCTTACAAAAAATAATTATTCCTGTGAAAAGTATTAAGATGAGGTCTCAGATTGAAAAAGTAAAAAATATTTTGTTATCAGAATTAAATATTAAGGATATTGAATTTATTAATCCAGATTCTAAAATTTTGATAAAAAAAATTAAACCTAACTTCAAATCTTTAGGTCCTAAGTATGGTAAAAATATGAAATTAATTGCTAATAGTGTAAATAATTTCACAATAGAAGATATTAAAAAAATAGAAATTGATGGAGAATATAGAATAAATGAAGAAATTATTATAAGTCTTAATGATGTTGAGATATTTTTTATAGACATTCCTGGATATAAAGTGGTTAGTCAAGATAATCTAACTGTAGCATTAGATATTACAATTAATGAAGAACTAAAGTATGAGGGTATTTCTAGAGAGTTCATAAATAGAATTCAAAATATCAGAAAAGATAGTGGTTTTGATGTAATGGATAAAATTTCTGTTTTTGTTGAAAAAAATGAATTAATAGAAAAAGCTATAAATAATAATTTATCTTATATTTGTGGTGAAACACTAGCGGATAATATTGAAATTGTTAACGATATAGATAAAAATTTTCATACTGTAGAATTAATAGACAATTTATCTGTAAATATGATAATAAAAAAAATATAGAATTTATGTCTGAAGGAAAAGTTTGTTATACTGAAAAAGAGCTTCAGGAATTTAAAAAAATAATCCTTAAAAAGATTGAGATAGCTGAATCTGATTTGTCATTATTAAGAGCAGCTTATTCTAATGATTCTGATAATGGTACTGATGATACCTCACCCACCTTCAAAGCTTTTGAAGAAGGATCTACTACCCTTTCAAGAGATGAAAATAGAAAGTTGGCTGAAAGACAAGAAAAGTTTATTAGGAACTTAAGAAATGCTTTAATTAGGATTGAAAATAAAAATTATGGAATTTGTAGGGCAACTGGGAAATTGATTAGCAAGGAAAGATTGAAATTAGTGCCACATGCTACCCTATCTATTGAAGCTAAAAGAGACCAATAAATTTGAAAAGAGTTTTATATACATCTTTTTTTATTGTATTACTTGATCAAATCACCAAGATTTTAGTAAAAACTAATATGAATTTATATGATGAGATTTTAATCTTTGATTGGTTTAGAATTCATTATATTGAAAACCCTGGAATGGCTTTTGGTTTAGAATTGGGAGGTGAATATGGAAAATTATTTTTGTCTGTTTTTAGAATATTCATTGTTATATGGGGAGTTTTTTATATTAAAAGAATGATTACTGAAAGTAATTTTTCTAAAGGTAATTTAATTTGTTTTGGATTGATAATTGGAGGTGCAATTGGAAATATAGTTGATAGTACTTTTTATGGAGTGATTTTTAATGAGGCAAATCTTTTTTATGGTAGTGTAGTTGACATGTTATACTTTCCTTTATTTGAAGTTGATCTTCCAAACTTTTTATCTTTTTTAGAAGGTTCTGATAATATCTTTACATTTTTTGCTCCTAGATTTAATATTGCAGATTCTTCAATATTTATTGGAATTTCTTGTATTTTAATTTTTTATAGAAATAATTTTAATTGATATTTTTTTTTGACCTTTGTATATTTCCATAGATAGTTCCTTTTATGCTTTTTCTGTTATTTTTCTTTATAAAAAATTTTATTTTATATTTTTTTATTGTACTAATAATTCTAAATAAAAAGAATGCAGAAAATGGAACTTTATTATATTTCCATTCCTTGGGTATTTCAAAATCAAATTTTTTCATGAAGGGTCCAAATATAAATAATGCTTTTTGCTGAATTTCTTCTGTAAAATATTCATTAACATTCTTCTTTTTTGTCTTAGTTTTATTAGCTAATGATAATTTTTTAGGATTTTTTATTCCAATCTTACTAAGAACTTTTATGTAGTCATTTTCTATATTTCTGTAATTAATTATATAATCACAATATTGCATTGTTAAGCTTGCGTAATTGTCGTATGGGAAATAGTAGAATTTTTCAAAATATTCTTCAAAGCTAGCATTATGATTATTTATATAATTAAACTTTTCCCTCTGTTTTTTAGTTATATGTCCTCCATTTTCTTCAAATAGTTCAGAGTTTGTATAGTTTTCGTTTGCATTTGACTTCATCTTTTCATAAATAGTTACTACCATTTCTAATGGGTTACGTAAAACAGCAAATACTTTATATTTCATTTCTTCGTTTGACGCGTTTTTTATAAAATCATGGTATAATGAGTGTTTTTTTAATAATGCGATACCTTCATATTTTTCATGTAAATCTTTTGTGATTGCAGATGATGCTGAGAAAGGGAGGCCAATAAATAGGTATTTAAATTTATGACTAATTATCATATTTTGTTTCTGATTTTTTTTCAAAAATAATATATTTACAAATTATTATTAATTAGATTTAATATTTTTTAACTTTTATATTTAAAATTAGATAATTGAAAGATTTATTAAGAATACAATTATCATCAATACCAAGTTCTGCTGGTGTATACCAGTTCTTTGATGTCAATGATAAAATTATTTATATAGGAAAAGCAAAGAATCTTAAAAAAAGAGTTTCTTCTTATTTTTATAAGAAACATGATTATGCTGAGACTAAAGTGATGATATCAAAAATAGATAATATAAAATATTTTGTAGTAGATAATGAAATAGACGCTCTTTTACTTGAAAATAATCTGATTAAAAAATATCAACCAAAATACAATGTTAGATTAAAAGATGATAAGACTTACCCGTGGATATGTATTACAAATGACAATATTCCTAAAGTTATTCAAACAAGAAAAATTTCTAACGACGGTTCGGAGTTTTATGGTCCATTTACGTCGACTCATATAATAAAATTGTTATTAGATTTTTTTTCAGATTTATTTTATGATAATGGTTGGGATCCATATTCATATTTAAATAGAGATTTTGATAATAAATCAAAAAAGGAATATTTATTTATTATCTCAAAAATACGTAAAATATTAAATGGAAATATTCAAGTAGTAATTGATAAATATAATAATCTAATGAATATCTATTCTGAAAATTTAGAATTTGAAAAAGCTCAAGATTGTAAAATGAAAATTTTAATGCTTAAAAATTATCAATCTAAATCTTCAATAGTGAATCCAAAAATAAATAATGTAGATGTTTTTTCTATCTATACAAATTTTAATTATACGTATGTTAATTTTCTTAAAATCATTTCAGGTTCAATTGTGCAAGCTCACACAGTTGAGTTAAAAAAGAGAATTGAACATTCTGAAGAAGATTTATTAAGTTATGCTATTATTGATATTAGAAAGAAATTTAATTCTGATTCAAAAATAATTTTATCATCTAAAAGAATTGATATTAAAATACCAGGGGTAAAGATTATAATCCCTAGAATTGGAGATAAATATAAAATTGTGCAATTATCCAAGAGAAATGCAATATATATGCACAAGGACAGAATTAAGAATCAAGAAAAGATAAAGAAAAAAAAGTCATATAATAATATTTTATTACAAATGAAGGTTGATCTAAAATTAAATAAAATCCCAAAACATATAGAATGTTTTGACAATTCAAATCTTCAAGGAACAAATCCAGTGTCTGCATGTGTGGTATTTAAAGAAGGTAAACCATCTCCTAAAGATTATAGACATTTTAATATCAAAACAGTTAAAGGTCCAGATGATTTTAAATCAATGGAAGAAGTAATATATAGAAGATATAAGAGAGTTCTACTAGAAAATAAAAAATTACCTCAATTAATTATTGTAGATGGTGGTAAAGGGCAATTGTCAGCTTCAAT
>MDTG01149871.1_pt1 | contig 49549 bp, 47 predicted proteins | sample 811421 | NCBI WGS metagenome assembly MDTG01 (sample SAMN05326645, study PRJNA326480) | marine metagenome | isolation source: seawater | place: Pacific Ocean: South East | collected 2011 | reverse complement strand
GCGACGCGAACGTCCTCTTGATCGATACTGAATCACATAGCTGCGCTTTCCGGATGCGAAGACGCGCAGACCAAACCCAGGGAGTTCATCATCCCAAATGACGTAGTCTTTGGTGCCTGTTTCGGCCGTATCGACGACCCGCTTGGTGATCTTCGCCATGGTTCCAGTCCCTGCCTGACCCGACTTTCACGTAAGCACCACGTAAGCGCTTCGCGGCAAATTCGGGCGTATTCTCGGATAGAGACTTCGGAGAGGGGGTTCTGAAAATCAATGTTTTTCAGTCGGTTATCGTGCTCTGGCGTGCCCTATCGCGCAATTCGGATAGGGCAATGAACCAACTCCGAAGGCAGAGGTCACAGGTTCGAATCCTGTCGGGTGCGCCATTTCTCCTTGTTCGAACATCACGCAAGTCGTTGTTTGTCGCTGCAATATTGATGTGCGGCGCTGGGCGCGACGTTGTCTTGTCGCGGACGGTCGGCCTGGCGCATGTTGCGCGGAACGTGATGGCGCACGAGCCCGCCGGGGACAGTCCGTGAACCGTGCCCGGCGGGGTGCTTGCGGCGTTGCAAGGACGGGTCAGATCGTTTCTTCGACCGATGCGGCGGCGGCCAGCAGGAACGCATCGGCGCCGGCGCGGCCGCAGAGCTGGAGGCCGACGGGCAGTTCGCCGGCGGGGCGCGTCAGCGGCAGGCTGATGCCACAAAGGTTCAGGCAGTTTGCGACGCGCGTATAGCGCGACATCGGGATCTGGTCTTCTTGCACCTCCGACGTCGGCGCGGCAGGGAGCGGGGTTCCGGGCAGGGCGAGAAGATCGAAACCGTCGAACCGCTCCTCGAATTCGTGCCTCGTCGCGGCCATTTCCGACAGCCGGTTGCGATAGTGGTCTTCGCTGATGGCGCGGCCCGCCAGCACCCGCTTGCGGACATGCGGGTCGAGCGGCGTCTTGGGGTCGTCAACCAGCGCATGCAGGTGGCGATAGGCTTCATATGCAACGATGTCGCCGTTCTGCGTCTGAAAGTCGATGAACGACAACGGCAGGTCGATTTCCTCGATCCTTGCCCCGGCGGCGGTGAGCCGTGCCAGACCCTCCGCATAGGCCGTCGCCACCTCCCCGGACATTTCGGAAAGGGCGGCATCGCTCACGCGTGCGATCCGCAGGTCGCCGACGCACACCGGCGGATGGGCGAGGTCGACGCCGGCCATGACCTCCGTGACAAGACGCGCATCCGCCACGCTGCGCGTGATCGGACCGAGCGTGTCGAAGGTCGGCCCGAGCGGTGCGACCCCCTCGCAGGAAATCAGGTCGTAGGTCGGCTTGAACCCGACCACGCCGCACAAGCTTGCCGGGATGCGGATGGATCCGCCGGTGTCGCTGCCGATCGCGACCGGCGCCAGGCCTGCGGCCACCGCCACGGCGGACCCGCTGCTGGAGCCGCCGGCAACGCGGTGGATCTCGCTGTCCGCGGGGTTCCAGGGCGTTCCCTTCGCGTGGTTGGTGCCCCAGCTGCCAATGGCGAACTCCACCATATGCGTCGTTCCCAGCAGGATCGCGCCGGCGTCTTGCAGACGCTTCAGCACGGGGGCCGTGGCGTTGGCGGGCGACGTGGCATAGGCAAGAGAGCCGAAGTCGGTCGGCACGCCCTCGATGTCGATGAGCTCCTTGACCAGAACCGGCAGGCCGTGAAGGGGCTTTCGGGGGTGCCCCTCTGCCGCGGCGCGGTCGAGCTCGCCGGCGCGCGCGAGGGCCCGGTCTGTGAAAACCCTTGAAACCGAATGCAGTTTTCCGTCCAGCGCCGCGATCCGGGCAAGGCAGGCCTCGACGCGGTCGGTTGCCGAGCCCTCGGTCAGGCTTCCTGGCCAGGTGGTGGTGCAATCGGGTTTCATGCCAGGTCCTTCCGTTGGCGCTTTTTCGGAAGATTAAGCCGGCCGCCGGCCGATTGTCTTGCCTGCGGCTCCGCGTGAGTTGTCGCGACTAGACGCTTTTGCCGCTTCATGACAAGACAAATGCTGTCGCGCCTTCGACCTATCGCGGCTGAAGTGTCGGTGCATAATGCGCCCGGACCACAAGAGGGAGGGTGCCGGCACTATGACCCTAGTTGCCATCGCGGAGCAGGCGGCGAACGGACTGATCATCAGTACGTTCTACGCGCTTATCGCGCTGGGGATTGCGTTGATCTTCGGTGTGCTGAAAATTGTGAACTTCGCCCATGGCGAGTTCTACATGCTGGGTGGATATTCCTGCTATCTGGCGGTGACATTGCTGGGCCTGCCCCCGATATTCGGCGTGGTCTTCGCCGTCGTGATCCTCATGGCCGTCGGCGTGCTCGTGGAGCAGACGCTGATAAAGCCGATTCACACCGGCAAGGTCGACCGGCCTGACGAATACGCGATCATGATCACCTTCGCCCTGGCGATCATGCTGCTGAACCTGGCCAACTCGGTGTTCGGCCCGTGGCCGCAAAGGCCCGCGCCGGTGTCGCGCGGCATTGTCGAGTTCGGCGAACTCATCATTCCCGGCGACCGCCTGTCGGCGGCGGGCATCGGCATTCTCCTGATCGTCGGACTGCTGCTGATCCTGCGATACACCTGGGCGGGCAAGGCGGTGCGCGCCGTCAGCCAGGACAGGGCGGCGGCGGAGACCTTCGGGATCAACATCTCCCGGGTTTCCATGCTGTCCTTCGGGGCCGGTGCGGCACTGGCCGGCGCGGCCGGCGCGCTGATCGGCCCGGTGTTCAACGTGGTGCCTGCAATGGGCGCTGTCCCGGCGATCAAGGCCTATATCGTGGTCGTTCTCGGCGGACTGGGATCGATCCCCGGTGCAATCGTGGGAGCGTTGATCCTCGGCCAGGTCGAGGTCTTCGCGACGATCCTCATCCCCGATACCAACCGGGCGCTGGCCTACAAGGATGCCTATGGCCTGGTCGTCCTGATCCTCGTGTTGCTGGTGCGACCGCAAGGGCTGTTCGGCAAGCCGGAGCGCCGCGCATGACTCTGTTTCACAAAGTGCTCCTGGGGTTCGTCGGCCTCGCGGCCATGCTGCCCCTGATCGGCGTGCCGCAATACTGGCTCTATACGCTCACCATCGGCCTCTATTATGCGATGCTCGCCTCCAGCTGGTCCCTGCTGGTGGGCTATGTCGGGCGGATCAGTTTCGCCCAGGCGGCAATGAGCGGGCTCGGCGCCTATGTCTCGGTGCTGACCGGGATGTATCTGGACCTGCCGGTGATCCCGTCATTGCTGCTGGGAGTGGCCGCCGCCGGGGTGCTCGGGCTGTTCATCGGCTGGCTGACCCTGCGACTGCACGGCGCCTATCTCGGACTGACCACGATCGCCTTCGGCGAGATCCTGCGCATCACCGTTACCGCCGAGCACCAGCTGACCCAGGGCTCGCGCGGCCTGCAGGTGCGGCCGCTGATCGAGGGGGCCGGCCCGGCCACGTATTATTACATCTTCCTCGCCGCGGCCGTTGCCAGCGTCTTGTTGATGCTGTTGCTGCTTCGCTCCCGGATCGGTCTGTTCTTTCAGGCAATCCGGGAAGACGAGGACGGCACGGCGTCGCTCGGTGTGAATGTCACCTTGTGGAAGTCGCTGGCCTTTGGCTGCTCGACCGCCTTCGCCGGGTTGGCCGGTGGGCTCTACGCCCATTTCGTCCAGCTCATCACCCCGTCGATGATGTCGATGCAGGAGATGGGCTATGTCCTGGCGATGGCCGTCATCGGCGGGTTTTCCAATGTCGTCTATGCCGCCTTCGGAGGCGTTTTGCTGCAGATCCTGCTCGAGGCCCTTCGCGAACTGGGCGAATGGCGTCTGGCGGTGTTCGGCATCATCGCGATCCTGATGCTGCGCTTCGCGCCGAACGGCGTCTTCGGATGGCTGGAAAACCTCCTGAAGCGGAAGGGATGAGCGACATGCAACCGCAACTCGACATATCGAATCTCTCCAAGAGCTTCGGCGGCCTTCAGGCGTTGAAGGGCATCGACCTGAGCTTCCAGAAAGGCGAACTCGTCGGTCTGATCGGCCCGAACGGATCGGGCAAGACGACGCTGCTGAACATCATCGGCGGCTACTACAAGGCCAGCGGCGGCGCGGTCACGCTCGAAGGGCACAAGACCGACGGCCTCGCGCCGTCCACGCTGGCGCGGCTGGGGATCGGCCGGTCGTTTCAGGTGACCAAGGTGTTCAAGCGCCTGACGGTGCTCGAGAACATGCTCGTCGGCGCGCTGGCGGACTGGCGGCTGTCGCGGTCGTCGGCGCGGGACAAGGCACACGGCGTGCTGGAGAAGCTGAAGCTGACCCGGCTGGCCGACAGCCCGGCATCCTCCCTGTCCGGCGGGCAGGCCAAGCTGCTCGAATTCGGCCGGATCATGATGCTGGATCCGAAGATCGTGCTCCTGGACGAACCTTTCGGCGGCGTTCATCCGGAGCTGAAGCGGTTCATGTACGAGAAGATCGTCGAGTGGAATGAGGCCGGCGCGACCATCATCCTGATCAGTCACGACATGGGGTCGATCTTCGGTCTCTGCCGCCGGGTGGTGACGCTCAGCTACGGCGACATCATCGCCGACGGCGACCCGGAGACCGTCCGCAACGATCCCGCCGTGCTGGAAGCCTATCTGGGAGATCATCATGCAGCTTGAAGTGCGGGACGTCACCGCTGGCTATCAGCGCGACATCGACATCCTGCGCGGTGTCAGCGTTGTCGCGCGGCCCGGGCAGCTGACGACGATCATCGGCGCCAACGGCGTCGGCAAGTCCACCCTGCTGAAGACGATCATCGGACAGCTCAAGCCCGGTTCCGGACGGATCACCTACAAGGATCGCGACATCACGGGTATCGCGACGCGCGAGCTGGTGTCCGCCGGCATAGCCTATGTCGCGCAGCGCCATGCCCTGTTCAAGGACATGACGGTGGCCGAAAACGTCGAGATGGCGACATGGGCCTTCCGCAACGACCGCAAGCGCGCGAAATCCGCGATCGAGCGGGTCTACGAGCGCGCGCCCTACCTCAAGGATTTCGCGGGCCGGCGGGCGGGGCTGATGTCCGGCGGCCAGCAGCGCCTGATGCAGCTTGAGCTGGCGCTGATGTCCGATCCCGACCTTATTCTGGTGGACGAGCCGACCGTCGGGCTGGACCCCAAGCGGGCGCAGACGATCTACGCGCATCTGCGCAGTCTGGTGCAGGACGAGGGCCGCACCATCCTCATGGTCGACCAGAACGTGATCGCCGGGGTCGATGTCGCCGACTATGTCTATGTTCTGGAGCTGGGCGCCAACAAGCTCGAGGGCACGAAAGCGAAATTCGATGCCGAGTATCGTGACACCATAGCCGAGTGGCTGTTCTGATCCGGCCCGGGCGGCCTCCGCTGGCGGCCCGGGTAGCGTCCCCCATTGCCCTTGTCCGGCATTCGGGCGGTTGCCGTCAGAAGGTGCCCGCGCGAAGCGGACTGTCGATCCGGCCGTTGGCGCTGAGGTGATCGCGGATCTGGGGCGAAATGTCGGGTGAGGTCGTATCGTAGAGTTTGCAGCCTGCAATGGCGTGGCGCAGATTGACCGAGCGACCGATGAACTCCATCACCACCCGTGACGCGGACGGTTCATGCGCGTCACCTCCCGATACGCCGACCGTCAGGCCGGTGAGGAAAGTGACCCGGTTCCGGTAGTTCATGTAGAGAACGGTTTGCGTCAGCTCCGCGCCGGTGATGGTTTCCTTGTCCAGCATGTGCATCCGGTCGCCCATTATCGTCACCATCCCGGCGTATTTGTAGACGTCGGGCGTGCCGCTCACGCCGTCCCGCCTCAGTCTTTCCAGGGTCTTGTAAAGCGTGTGCTTTTTCCAGGGATAAACATAGGTCAGGGACCGGATGATGTGCCCCGGCTTCGAGAATGAAAGATAATATTTGTAATAGTATCCATGCGTCTTCGTCAGCTTGTCGTGACTTCTTTTCGACTTGCTGAGAATGCTTGACAGGATTGGCGGGATGTCGAGATCGTCGGAGCCCTGGTTTGGTCTGAGCCGGACGATGTTTCGGAACTGGTCGTGCGGCATCAATGCTTCGTATTCATCGATCCCGAAAAAATCGCAGATCCGTCGCAGGTTGTGCCGCGACGGGAACGAGGTTCCGGCGAGGTATTTCATGAATTGCTGGCGATTGATGCCAAGCTTGCGGCACATCTCGGAGACAGACGGGTAGTAGCTCACCGCGAGCTTGAGGTTCGCGGTGAAATTGTCCGTGGTGAAATCGCCCCTGGTCACGACTTGTCTCCGTTTTCGCGTCAGTCCGCGACAGTTGCAGCCCCTGTCAGATATTGCAAGCGCCGGAACCTTCAGGCGAAACTTTGGTGGCAACAACCCGCCTGAGCGGTGCGAACTGCCCTGCGAAACTTTTGGAGGAGAACATTATGAGGGTCCTTTCAACCCTTGCGGCAATTGCGGTGACTGCGATGGTGGTGCCTGCGGTTGCGCAGGAAACGCTCAAGATCGGCGGCATCGCGCCGCTGTCGCCTCCCGGCGGCGTCCAGACCGGCGAATCTCTCCGGGACGGCATGATCCTGGCGGTCGAGGAACTCAATGCGGCAGGCGGCCTTCTGGGCAAGAAGGTCGAACTGATCGTCGAGGACACCTCCGGCGTTCCCGAGAAGGGCGTCGCCGCGTTCGAGCGTCTCGCCTCCTCGGAAGGCGTTGTCGCGGTGCAGGGATCCGCCCATTCGGCCGTTTGCGGCGCGGTGGGTCCCGTGGCGGCGAAATACGACATCCCCTTCATCGCGGGTGAATGCTGGTCCGATACGGTCACGGCCGCCCAGATCCCGCAGGTGTTCCGCGTGACCGTCGCGAACTCGCTGGTCTATTCGGTTGCCGCGGACTGGGTGAAGGAAGCCGGCTTCAAGAACATCGCGATCATCTCCGAGAACTCGGACTGGGGCGCGGGCGTCATCGACGTCTTCACCAAGAACCTCGAGGGGACCGGCGCCAACGTCACCTCCTTCACGGCCGAAAACACGGTCACGGATTTCACGCCCCAGCTGCTGCAGCTGAAGCGCGCCGATCCGCAGCCGGATCTGATCGTGGCCGGTTTCACCGGCTCGGGCCTTCTGCTGATGCTCAAGCAGGCTGCCGATCTCGGCCTTGCGCCGTCCTCCGAAACGGCGATCTTCGCTGCGGGCGCGGACGTTCTGGAGCCGGAATTCTGGAACGTGATGGGCGACCAGGGCGTGCATGTCATCGGCAACCCGGCCGGTCTTCCGGGCAAGCCCGACACGGAAAAGTCGCGTTCCTTCTCCGCAGCTTTCCAGGCGAAGTTCGATCGTCCGGCAAATGCGGTTGCGATGGAAGGCTATGACGGCGTGATGGTGATCGCGGAAGCGATCAAGGCGCAGAAGTCGGCCGATCCGAAGAAGATCCAGGCCGGCCTGCGCGAGCTGCGCTGGGAAGGCCCGCGCGGCGAGATCTACTTCTCGCAGGACAAGGAGCCGGGCTGGATGTTCCAGCAGTGGCCAGACGTGCCGATCTTCGTGATCCAGTACAGCGAAGCCAACCAGTCGCCGAAGGACGCAGCCATCCTTTGGCCGAAGGGACAGGCGACCGTCGACGAGATCGTCCTGAAGCCATAATCTCGGTTTCTCGAAAAGATGACAAGCGGCCCGGCCATTGCCGGGCCGTTTTGTTTTCACGTCGTATTCCGCCCGCTGCTTGCGATTTCTCGCCCGGGGCGCTTCCGGTTTCACCGGTTCCTGGCGTATTGGTGGGCGTCCGCTCCGTCCCATCGGGGCAGCCTGTGATCGACGGCGGGCGGAGTGCGAGGGAACCCGAGAAAACAGGGACGCCGCTATGTCCAACTCTGAGGACCTGTCGAGCTGCATCATCATGAACACCGTGGCAGCCTCGCGGCTCCTGCTGCGGCGCTACGATGCACGCCTGAGGTATCTGGGTGTAACGGTCCAGCAGTTTTACCTGCTCGCCGCGATCCGCTCCCAACCCGGAGAACCCGTGTCCGTTCTTGCCCGCAAGGTCCTGCTCGACCGGACCAGCCTTACCCGGAACCTCGATCTTCTTGAGCGCAAGGGCCTTGTGCGTCGCCGCGACGGGCAGTCCGGCAACCGCCGCGTTTGCGAGCTGACACAGACCGGCACTGCCGTTCTTGACGAATTGCTTCCGCAATGGCGCAAGGCAAAGGCCGAACTGATGCAGGGCCTAAGCGACGCCGAGGTCGAAACCTATCTGAAGGTCGCCCGCCACCTCGCCCGGGGCTAGTCCGATCCGCCCCCGGGTATTGCGCCCCCGTCGAACTGTGATATGGAGTGTGTATATACACATTAATTTGCAGACAGCGGAGCTAACATGCAGGATCCCATTGTCGTCACAGGGCTCGGCGCGGTCTCGCCGCTTGGGTCCGGCGTTGACGCGAGCTGGACCAGGCTGCTTGCCGGGAAAAGCGGCATCGCCCCGAACACACGCTTCGACACCGAAGGCTGGAAGTGTCGGATCGCGGGACTCGTCCCCTCGCGCGAGGACGATCCCGAGGGATTCGACCCGACAGCGAGCATGTCGCCTCAGGATCTGCGCAAGACCGACCTCTTCATCCATTACGCGGTGGCAGCCGCCGGCGAGGCACTGGCGCAGGCCGGCTGGGCTCCCGAGGACGGGGAGGCGCGCAAGCGCACCGCCACGATCATCGGAACCGGTGTCGGCGGCGTTCCGGCGATCACCGCCGCGGCGGAAACCATCCGGCTGTCCGGCGTGCGCCGCCTCTCGCCTTTCGTGGTGCCGTCGTTCCTGCCCAATCTTGCCACCGGCCAGATCGGCATCCGCCACGGATTTCACGGTCCGTCCGGCGCGCCTGTCACTGCCTGTGCGGCGTCCGCTCAGGCCATTGGCGATGCCTTGCGGCTGATCCGGTCGGGTGAGGCCGATATCGCGCTGTGCGGCGGCACGGAGGCTTGCGTGGATCCGGTGGCGATCGGCGGCTTTACTGCCGCTCGCGCGCTCTCCTTCGGGTTCAATGATACGCCGGAGCGTGCCTCGCGGCCGTTCGACGCCGGGCACGACGGCTTTGTGCTTTCGGAAGGCGCGGCGATGCTGGTCATCGAGCGCCTGAGCCATGCCGAGCGGCGTGGCGCGCGCCCGCTTGCCATCCTGTCCGGCTATGGCACGACGACGGACGCCCATCATGTCACGGCCGGATGGCCGGACGGGCGCGAGGCGGCCCGGGCGATGGATCTCGCGCTGGAAATGGCGGGGCTGGCGCCGGACCGCATCGATTATGTCAATGCGCATGCCACTTCGACCCCGGTGGGAGATGCGGCGGAACTGGCCGCACTGCAGAGCGTGTTCGGGCCGGGCGCCGGCGGTGTGCCGGTCGGATCAACCAAGTCGGCGACCGGTCACATGCTTGGGGCGGCCGGCGCGATAGAGGCGGTCTTTGCCGTGCGGGCCATCGAAACCCAGACCCTTCCGCCTGCTCTCAACATCGAGACGCCGATGCCGGAGGCGGAGGGCTTCGACCTTCTCTCCGACACCGCGCGGAAGACCCGCGTGGACCATGTGTTGTCCAACGCCTTCGGCTTCGGTGGGGTGAATGCGGCGCTGGTATTCAGCCGGCCGGGCTGAAGCGAGGGCGCCGTTTTGTCGTTACGGCGCGATCTCGATGGAGCCGGCAACCTCGAACCCTTCGGCGCCCATGCGACCGACGACGATTTCGCCGGACGCGGGATAGACACCGGTCAGCGCCGTGATGTTGACCTGATGCGTGACGAGCAGAACGCGCGCGTCTGCGCTCAGTTCCTTCAAGAACGCCCCGGTTTTCCGGGTCTGTTCGGCGCTGCGGGCGCGCTGCCCGAAGAAGGAATTCAGCGCCGGGAGCTCTTCGACCGTGCCCATGGCGAGCAGTTCCGCCGTCTCCCGACAACGGCACCATTGCGACGTCAGGACCCGGTCGAAAACGATCCCTTCGGATCGCAGGCTTGCGCCGATTGCACGTGCCTGCGCCCGGCCGCGGTCATCCAGGTTTCGCTGTGTCGCGCAGTCGCCTAGATCGAAATCTGCCGGATCCCCGGTTCCAGGGGCAAGCGCGTGACGCATGACGGCCACCGCGCCAGGCTGCCTCAGGGCGGTCCAGGCCTCTTGCGATGAATCTGCGTGGGCCGGCGCGACCAGGCCGACAATCGCGGCGACCAGCGCAAGAGGAATGACGGAGCGCGCGAAGGCGGCGATGGCGGCGGACAGACGCATGTGCATGGGAGCCTCGTTCCACTGATGCTGGACGAGACGTGACCTATGGCGGGCGGTGGCGACGTCAACCGTGCTTGGCGGCCGCGGGATGCGGCATCAGCCGTTCACGCGCCGTGTACCGGGCGAATAGCCGAGGCGCTCCGACAATTCCTCGGCCGCCGTCAGCAGGCTGTTGAGGTAGCTGTCCCGGTTGCGAAGCCCGTCTTCCTTGGGTGCGACAAGACAGAGCGTGGCAACGAAACTGCCGTCCGCCTGGCGGACGGGAACGGCGAAACAATAGGTGAAATTCTCCACCGCGCTGTGAAAGCTGAAATAGCCCTCCGCGGCTGCCTGGCGCACTTCGGCGAGAAATGTCGCGGTATCGAGCGTTTCGCCATTGGGCAGAACGAAGTCCTCGGCGGGAATGAAGTCGAGGATCTCCGCGTCGCTCAGATGCGAGACGAGAAGGCGCCCGGAGGCGGTCCAGGGGATCGGCACCAGTTCGCCGATATTGGAGGAAATGCGAAAGGCGCGCACGCCCTCGCGCATCATCGCGACCGTGTACTTGTTGCCCTCAAGCAGGCACATCTGCGCGGTTTCGCGGGTTTCCTTGGCGAGGCGGGTGAGCATCGTCTCGCATTCCCGCATCAGGTCGAAATGCTCCGAATAGGCGGTGCCGAGGAAATAGAGCCGCCGGCCCAGGAACACGCGACCGTCGTCGCCCTGATACTCCAGCATGCCGTGACGCAGCAGCAGGTTGACCAGCTCGTAGACGGAGGAGCGCGGCGCGCCGATGGCAACCGCGATCTCGTTGGGGCGCAGCGCCTCGCGACGGACCCTCAGGAACTCGAGGATCTCGAAGGCACGGTCGAGGCCGCGGGACCGTCGTGAACCGGGTTCTTCAGCATCGCCAGCCATTTCTCAACCTCATGAAATCGAAGCGCGCCCTGGCTGCGCACAGGTCCGGGGTCCGTCTGATCGGCAGGCGATACAGTCGACGTTTACCGGGCAATCCACCATCATCCGCGATCCGGCGCAAGCATGCGTGCGAGGAGCCGCGCCTGTGAGCGATCCGGCCGGTGATTGTCGACCTCCTGCCGTGAGGTCAGACGAAGCTCGACGTCTTGAGAAACTCCGCAAGGCGTTCGCTCTGCGGCGCGTTGAACATCACTTTCGGATCGCCCTGCTCGCCGATGACGCCCTGGTTCATGAAGATGACGCGGCTGGAGACCTCATAGGCGAAGCGCATCTCATGGGTGACGAGCAACATGCTCATGCCGTCCGCGGCGAGATCCTTGATCACCTGCAGCACTTCCCCGACCAGCTCCGGATCGAGCGCGGAGGTGACCTCGTCGAACAGCATCAGCTTCGGGTTCATGGCGATCGCCCGGGCGATGGCGACGCGCTGCTGCTGACCGCCGGACAGCTGGCCCGGATAATGGCCGGCGCGTTCGGCAAGGCCGACCCGCTCCAGCCATTTCAGCGCGATCTCGCGGGCTTCCTCGCGGCCCATTTTCTTGACCTTGACCAGGCCCAGCATGACGTTCTCGACCGCGCTCATGTGCGGAAACAGGTTGAACTGCTGGAAGGCCATTCCGGTCAGGGCGCGCTGGCGGGCGATTTCCGTCTCGCTCTTGCGCTTGCGGCCCGAGGCGGTTTCCTCATAGCCGATGGTCTCGCCGTCCAGCCGGATGGTTCCGCCCTGGAACTCCTCCAGCATGTTGATACAGCGCAGCATCGTGGTCTTGCCGGATCCCGACGATCCGATGATGGAGACCACCTCGCCCTCGCGCATCGAGAAATCGACGCCCTTCAGCACCTCGACGGGCCCGAAGAATTTTCTAAGGCCGGATATTTCCAGCAGACAATCGCTCATCGCATGAGCCCTCAGGATGGAACGGCGGTCTTGCGCTCGACGTATTTGCCGAAGCGTTCGATGCCATAGTTGATGACGAAATAGAGAAGCCCGGCCAGGAAATAGAACTGCAGGCTCATGAAGTTGCGGGAGATGATCTCCTGCGTGCGCAGCAAGAGCTCCGCCACGCCGATCACCGACAGCAGCGTGGAGGCCTTGACCATTTCCGCCGCCGTGTTCACCCAGGTCGGCAGCATCTGCCGCAGCGCCTGCGGCCAGAGCACGGAGACGAAGGTCTGCCGGAAGGTCAGTCCGATGGCCTTTGCCGCTTCCGTCTGGCCCTTGGGGATCGCCTGCAGGGCACCGCGCACGATCTCGCCGACGTGGGAGGAGCAGAACACCGCAAGCGCGAGAACCCCGGCCTGGAAGGCGTTGAGATCGATGCCGACCGCGGAGAGGATGTAGAAGCTGGCGAGAACCAGCACGAGCACCGGCGTGCCGCGCACGAAGTCGGTGTAGATCCGCACCACGCTTCTCAGCAAGATGTTGCCGTAGGTCAGCGACAGGCCGACCAGGATCCCGAGCACCGAACCGGCGGCGATGGCCAGCGCGGAAATCGACACCGTGAGGCCGAGCCCCTTGAGGATGACGTAGCGGGCGAGCCAGATCTGATCGAGAAAATGGAGGAGATCGCTCATCGTGTTACCGCGCGAGTGTGAGGCGGCGCTCGATGACGCGCATCAACGCGGCCAGCACCGAACAGGTTGCGACATAGAGCCCGGAGGCCACGATCCAGGTCTCGACCACGCGGAAGGTCTCCACGTTGATCTTGCGGGCCTCGAAGGTGAGTTCGGGAACCGCGATCGCGGCGGCCAGCGACGTGTCCTTGAACAGCGATATCAGCGTCGACGACAGCGACGGCAGCACATTGCGGATCATCAGCGGAATGATGATCGAGGTGCGGATCTGGCGTGGCTTCAGGCCGATGGCGAGACCGGCTTCCGACAGTCCCGGCGGGATGGAGATCAGGCCGGCGCGAAACACCTCGGCGAGATAGGCGCCGGAATAGATGGCGAGCGTTGCCACGAAACTCTCGATCTTGCCGAGCCGGATGCCCATTTGCGGAAGCGCGAAATAGGCGAACAGGATCAGCACGAGGATCGGCAGGTTGCGGATCACGGTCACGTAGAGGGCAGCGGGCCGCCGCGCCCAGCCGTTGCGCGAGATCAGTCCGAAGGCTGTGACGAGGCCGAGCACGCAGCCGATCAGCAGTGCGACGAACGCAAGCTCCAGACTGAGCAGCAGTCCAGCCAGCAGGTCGTCGAAATTGCGCCAGACTGCGGAGAAATTGAGGGTGTAACCCATTGCGGGGTCCTGCCATCGAAGGGGAAAGGAACGGGCGGCCGTCGCCGGCCGCCCGTCCAGGGTGTTACTTGTATTCGACCGGGAAGCCGATCTGCGGCGGAGCCAGCTCCGCGCCGAACCACGTTTTGAACGACGCCGCATAGAAGTCGAACTCGACGCCGGTCATGGCTTCGTGCAGGGCGGTGTTGACGAACTGCAGCCAGTCGTGGTCGCCGCGCGCAACCGCACAGGAGTAGGACTGCGGGTTCCAGCCGTAGCCGGCGTCCACATAGCGGTCCGGGTTCTGCGTCATGTACCAGGCGAGCGACGACTGATCGGTCGCGACCGCGTCGGCACGGCCGGATTCCAGCGCCTGATAGATCAGGTCGACGGACTCATACTGGTCGACGGTGGCCTCCGGCAGGGCCGCATGGACCATGTCTTCCGCATAGACGTTCTGCAGGACCGAGACCGTCACGTCGGATCCGGCGGCCTTCAGCGCGGCATAGTCGGCATAGGGGCCATCGGCCTTGAGCATCAGGCCGACGCCTTCGCGGTAGTAGGGGATGGTGAAGGCCACCTGCTGTGCGCGCTCGCCGGTCACGGTCATGAACTGGCAGGTGAGATCGACCTTGCCGGTGGTGATGTTCGGGATGCGGGCGTCCGACGACTGGGTGACGTATTCGATCTTGTCGGGATCGCCGAACAGGGCCTTGGCGACGACGCGGCCCATGTCGACGTCGAAGCCCTGAAGCTTGTCGTCGACGCTCTTGAAGTGCCAGGGCGCATTCGTGCTGCCGGTTCCAAGCACCAGATAGCCGCGCTCGAGAACCTTGTCGAGCGTGCTGCCCTCCTGGGCGAGGGCGGGCGAACTTGCGAGAAGTGCGACAGTCGTAAGCGAAAGAGCGGTTGTCCGCAGGCAGCTGGTCATGGCGGTTCCCTTCGATGATTTGTTATTATCCAATATATTGGACATATGTCCAAATTAATGGATTGCGCTATCAAGCCGTAGCGCTTCGGTCTTGTCAAGATTGGTCGTCACCGGCGGAAGCCGGGCGGATGGTCTCGATAAGTGTTTGGTTTTGTTGCCGACTGTGCAGGTCGCACCACATGCGCACCGGGAGTGTTCCGGTTCGTTTCGGTGCCGAAACTGCAGAAATTGACAGTCCGGCGGCCTCCTGTCGTCGCGGCAGTCTGGTGACGGTTTCCGGTGGGCACGCGTGTCTCCAGGCCGCAAACGAGCCGCTGGGCGGGGTCCCGGCGTTTCGGTAAGGTGGGCGACGAAGGTCGGCGCGGCGGCTGCGCAAAAGCAACGGACGGGGAAAATGGGGGCGGCGAATGCGAGGATCTGCATCTATCTCCTGCGCGACGCGGATCCGGCGTTCGATGCGCTGGACGAGCGCTGGAGCGATGTTCTGTCCGACGACGAGCTTGCCCGGGCCTGCCGCTTCCGCTTCGCCCGCCACGCCCGCCAGAGCCGGCTCGCCCACGCGCTGAAACGTCATGCGCTCTCGATGCATTGCCCGAAGATCGCACCGGCGGACTGGCGGTTCGCCGTGGCAGACCATGGCAAGCCCTATGTGGCGGATGTTGCCGATGCGCCGGTGTTCAATCTCTCGCACAGCGACGGCATGATCGCGCTTGCCGTGGGACCCCCGGCCGGGACCGGCCTGCGTCTTGGCGTCGATGTCGAGGCGATGAACCGCCAGGTGTCGGAGGGCGTGGCGGAGCGCTTTTTCGCGCCCCGCGAGGTGGCGGACCTACGGGCGCTGCCGCAGGATGCGCGCGATGACCGCTTTTTCGCGCTCTGGGCGCTCAAGGAAAGCTACATCAAGGCGGTGGGGATGGGGCTTGCGATCCCGCTCGACAGTTTCGCCTTTCGCTTCGCGGGCGCAGGCGGGCGATCGCTGTCGTTTCGCGCCGACCGGGAGGAGCGGTCGGAAGACTGGCGGTTTTGCCAGACGGTGCTGGTCGGGCCCGGCGGTGACGGGCACAGTCTCGCGCTTGCCGTCGGGGCGGTCGGTCAGACGAGGCGGTTGGAGGTCGAATTGCGTGAAATCACGCCTGACGGAGAGGCAAGGCCGCAGGCTGTGCAATGGTTTCGCAGCAGCACTGCGGCGGGGAAGTGAGCGCGCCGGCGATCCGGCGCGCCCTCAAGTCGCGACCCGGTCTCAGACTTCCGTCAGGCGCAGGTAGGAGCGGACTTCGTCCCAGCCTTGCGGGAAGATGTCCTTGGCGTCCTCGTTGCTGATCGAGGGCGGAATGATGACCTTGTCGCCCGGGCGCCAGTCGGCGGGGGTGGCGATGCGCTTGGCGTCGCCGAGCTGCAGCGCATCGATCACCCGCAGGATCTCGTCGAAGTTCCGGCCGACCGACATCGGATAGGTCATGGTCAGGCGGATCTTCTTGTTGGGATCGATGATGAAGACGCTGCGCACGGCCGCCGTCTCGCTCTCGGACGGGTGGATCATCTCGTAGAGCTTGGCGATCTTCAGGTCCGGGTCGGCGACGATCGGGAAGGTCAGATTGGTGTTCTGGGTGTCGTTGACGTCCAGAATCCAGGTCTTGTGCTCTTCCACCGTATCCGTCGACAGGCCGATCGGCTTGGTGTTGCGCTTGGCGAACTCGTCGGCAAGCTGCGCGGTCCGGCCCATCTCGGTGGTGCAGACCGGCGTGTAGTCGGCCGGATGGCTGAAGAAGAAGGCCCAGCTGTCGCCGATCCAGTCGTGGAAGTTGATCTTGCCGTTCGTGGTCTCGACGTCGAAATTCGGGGCGGTTTCGCCGATTCTGAGGGTCATGGGCATCTCCCGGTTCGGTTTAGTTTCGGTATTTGATACATAATGGCTCGCGCATCGGTCTTGCATTGCGCGAAAACGTCACAGCCCCGGCGCTTGGCACCGGGGCTGCAAAGGATGCGGATCATCCGGACCTGCGTCAGGCGGCGCCGGACTTGTCGAGCTCCTTGGCGTGCAGCCAGGCGGCGTGCTGCGGCGCGCGCTTGGTTTTCGACCATTCCTCCAGCATGTCCCATTTCACCGCATCGAGCTTCTTCAGCATCTCGTCTTCGGCCGGATCCGGGCAGGCCAGTTCGACGCGGTGCCCGTTGGGGTCGAAGAAATAGATCGAATGGAAGATCGAATGGTCGGTGACGCCGAGCACCTCGATGCCGTTCTTTTCCAGCTTTTCCTTGAAGGCGATCAGCGTGTCGCGGTCCTTCACCTTGAAGGCGATGTGCTGGACCCACTCCGGCGTGTTGGGATCCTTGCCCATTTCCGGCTTGGTCGGCAGCTCGAAGAAGGCGAGCACATTACCGGCGCCGGCATCCAGGAAAACATGCATGTAGGGATCCGGCTCATGGGTGGAGGGCACCTTGTCCTCCGCGATCGCCAGAACGAAATCCATGTTCAGGTTGTCGACATACCAGTTCACCGTTTCCTTGGCGTCCTTGCAGCGGTAGGCGACGTGGTGGATCTGCTCGATTTTCATGGGTGGTCCTTTCAGGTCCGTGTCGGTGAAGGAACGCCCCGTCCGCGTTCGTGCAGAAGCCCTGTGCGGCGGTCCGGCCCTCTCCTTCCGGGCCGCCGTCGGGCGGTTAGCGTGCCGGCTTCGCCGCTTCAAGCGCCGCGCGGATCTTGTCGCGGTCGCCGATGTGGTTGGCGAGGATCAGGACAAGACGCGCGTTGAGCGCCTCGCTCTCCTCCCGGTCCAGCCCCTCGTGGGCGGCGAGAAGCTCGGCGTAGAAGCCGTCCGGATCCTTGATGTTCGGCTCAAGCGTGAGCGTGTCGTGCGTTTGTGCGGTCATGATGCGCTCCTCAGGCCCGGGCTGTGGCGGTTTTGACGGCGGCAGCGACCGCGTCGGCATCGAAGGATGTCCAGCGCGCGGCCACATGCTGGTCGGGACGCATCAGGTAGACGGCGCCCGGCACGTCACCCAGATAACGCTCGGCAAGAGCGCCGGACGGATCGTCTTTCGCCGACAGCGCAAGCCGGGTCACGGTGATGCCGTCGACGTCGAGCGTATCGGGGGCTTGCGTGTCGATTGTGACGAGCTGGAAGCCGCCGCCGAGCCGGTCGATCAGCCAGCCGTCTGCGAGCGGTGCGTCGCTTGCCGGCGCGCCGGGGCGCGAGCGGACCGGCAGACCGGCGGCATCCGGGCCGTTGAGCGGCGAACCGTCGTAGATCGCCGGCAGCGACAGGCGGCCGGAGTTCACCAGCGGACGGGCGAAGGCGTGATGCTCGGCGAGATCCAGCACCGCATCGCGGAAGACGCGGCTGGCGTGGCTCTTCGGCGTGATGAAGTCGGTCGAGCGCGAGGAATTGAGAATGTTCTCGTCCGCGGCATAGACGCGCTCGTCGTCATAGGTATCGAGCAGGGCTTCCGGAGCGGTACCGTTAATCACCAGCTTCAGCTTCCAGATCAGGTTGTCGGTATCCTGGAAGCCGGAATTCGCGCCGCGCGCGCCGAAGGGCGAGACCTGATGCGCGGCATCGCCGGCAAACAGCACCCGGCCGTGGCGGAATTTTTCCATGCGCCGGCACTGGAAGGTGTAGATCGACACCCACTCGAACTCGTAGTCCGTGTCGGGACCGAGCATCGCTTCCAGCTTGGGCGCGATTTTCGCCGGGTCCTTCTCCGCCTCGCGGTCGATGTCCCAGCCAAGCTGCAGGTCGATGCGCCAGACGTCGTCGGGCTGCTTGTGCAAGAGCGCAGACTGGCCCTTGTTGAAGGGCGGATCGAACCAGAACCAGCGTTCGGTCGGAAAATCCGCCTTCATGACCACGTCGGCAATCAGGAAATTGTCCTCAAACACCCGGCCCTGGAAGTCGAGACCGAGCATGGTGCGGGTCGGCGAGCCGGCGCCGTCGCAGGCGATCAGCCAGTCCGCGTCCATCAGATAGGGACCGTCCGGCGTCTCGACGGTGAGGCGCACGCCGCTGTCGTCCGGCTTGACCGCCGTGACCTTGTTGCCGCCGCGCAGTTCGATGGATTTGCCATCCGCCTGTAACGCGCGCACGCGGTCGACCAGATACTGCTCCAGATAATATTGCTGGAGGTTGATGAAGGCGGGCCGCTTGTGCCCGTCCTCCGGCAGGAGGTTGAAGTCGTAGACCTTGCGCTCGTCGAAGAACACCTTGCCGAGGTTCCACACGACGCCCTTGTCGACCATCTCGTCGCCGCAGCCGAGCCGGTCGAGGATCTCCAGCGGCCGCTTGGCGAAGCAGATCGCCCGCGAGCCCCAGCTCACCTTGTCGTTCTCGTCGAGCACGACGACCGGAATATCGGCCTGCGCCAGGTCGATGGCGGCGGCAAGCCCGACCGGCCCCGCGCCAAGCACCACGACCGGATGGCGAACCGGCGTTTCAGCGTCCTGATCGGCCGAGCGCTGATAGGGGTAAAGCGGCGTTTCGAAGATCTTCGTCATGTTTCCTCCCGAGAAACGGCGGCAGGGTCCCGCTCCGGCGGGCTGGCCACCGGAGCGGGACCCGCAGGATCAGCCCTGCAGGGCCTCCCACATTTCCTTGTCGCGCTGGGCCGTCCAGATGCGCGGCGTGTCGATGTCGCGGGCCTCGTCATAGGCGCGCGCCACGTTGAACGGCAGGCAGTGCTCGTAGATCGCGTAGTCGGAGAACTTCGGGTCGCACTCGGCGCGCGCCGCGTCCCAGGCCTCCTTGAGCGACCCGCCCTTCAGCGCGACCTGCGCCACCGGGCGATAGGTCGAGGTGACGAAGTCCTTGGTGGAGTCGAGCGCGGCATTGACCATTTCCTTGCCGACGAGCGCGTCGCCGCGGCCCGGCGCGATGGCGTCGACATCCCAGGCGCGGATTTCTTCCAGCGTGTCCGGCCAGTCGTGGAAGTGACCGTCGCCGCAGTAGCAGGCCGAGTGATATTCGACGATGTCGCCGGTGAACATCACGTTGCTGTCGGGCACATACATGACGATGTCGCCGGCGGTATGGGCGCGGCCGAGGAACATCAGGTCGACCCGGCGCTTGCCGAGATAGACCGACATGCGGTCGTTGAACGTCATGGTCGGCCAGGTCAGCGGCGGAATGTCATTGACGTTGTCATAGCCCTGGAACAGGCGCGGAAAGCGCATGAACTCGGACTCGCGGTCTTCCATGCCGCGTTCCACCACCATGGAGCGGGCCTTTTCGCTCATGATGATATTGGGCGCATTGTAGGCGGAGGCGCCGAGCACGCGCACGGCGTGATAATGCGTCAGCGCCAGATGGGTGATCGGCTTGTCGGTCACTTCACGGACCTTCTCGATCACCTTGTTGGCGAGACGCGGGGTTGCCTGCGCCTCGATGATCATCACGCTGTCGTCGCCGATGATCACGCCGGTGTTGGGGTCGCCTTCCGCGGTGAAGGCCCACAGGCCGTCGCCGATTTCGGTGAAGGAGATGTTCTTTTCGCTCATGTCGCCCTGTGAGGCGAATGCCTTGGCCATGGTTGGCTCCTGAAAATTCGTGTCTGTGGTCGCGGGCGCCGGATGCGTCAGCCGCGGGTGTATTTCTCGACCGTCTGCTCGATGGCGCCGAAGATCGAATGCCCTTCTGCGTCCAGCATCTCGATGCGGACGGTGTCGCCGAAGCGCATGAAGGGCGTCTTCGGTTCGCCGGTCTCGATGGTCTCGATCATGCGGATCTCGGCGATGCAGGAGTAGCCGACACCGCCTTCGCCGACCGGCTTGCCGGGACCGCCGTCGAGCTTGTTGGAGACCGTGCCGGAGCCGATGATCGTGCCGGCGGCGAGCGGGCGCGTCTTGGCCGCATGGGCGATCAGCGTGGGGAAGTCGAAGGTCATGTCGACGCCCGCTTCCGCCCGGCCGAAGGCCTTGCCGTTGAGGTCGACATGAAGCGGCAGCGACAGCTTGCCGCCGTCCCAGGCCTCGCCGAGCGCCTCGGGCGTCACCGCCACCGGCGAAAATGCCGAGGACGGCTTGGACTGGAAGAAGCCGAAGCCCTTGCCGAGTTCCGCCGGGATCAGACCGCGCAAGCTGACGTCATTGACGATCATCACCAGGCGGATGGCATCGCGGGCCTCGTCGAGGCTCGCACCCATCGGCACGTCGTCGACGATCACGGCCACTTCGCCTTCCATATCGATGCCCCAGGCCTCGTCACCCATGCGGATCGGATCGCGCGGAGCGAGGAAGCTGTCGGAGCCGCCCTGGTACATCAGCGGGTCGGTCCAGAAGGAGGGCGGCATTTCCGCGCCGCGGGCCTTGCGCACCAGCTCCACGTGATTGACGTAGGCCGAACCGTCCGCCCACTGGTAGGCGCGCGGCAGCGGCGACAGCGCGTCATGCTCGTGAAAGCGCATGGAGGGCACGGCGTCGTGTTCCAGGCTTTCGGCAAGGGTTGCGAGTTTCGGCGCGGCCTTGTCCCAGTCGTCGAGCGCGGCCTGCAGCGTCGGGGCGATATGGGTCGCCTCGGTGCAGCGCGTCAGCGCGGAATTGACGACGACGAGCTTGCCGTCGCGGGTGCCGTCCTTGAGGGTTGCAAGTTTCATATGGATCAATCCCAGTTGCCTTCGATCGTGCCGTCGAAGCGTTTCTTGAGCCCCGACCAGCAGTCGAGATAGGTGTCCTGCAGGCTGTCGAGTTCGGCAGCATAGCGTGTGAGGTGCTGGGGAAACCGCGTTTCGAACATGAAGGCCATGGTTCCGGAGAGCTTTTCCGGCTTCAGTTCGGCGCGGCTCGCCTTCTCGAAGCCGAAGGCATCCGGTCCATGCGGCAGCATCATGTTGTGCAGGCTCATGCCGCCGGGCACGAAACCCTCTTCCTTGGCGTCATAGCGGCCGTAGATCAGGCCCATGAACTCCGACATGATGTTGCGGTGGTACCAGGGTGGACGGAAGGAGTGTTCCGCCACCATCCAGCGCTCCGGGAAGATCACGAAGTCGATGTTGGCGGTGCCTTCCTCGCCCGACGGCGCCGTCAGCACGGTGAAGATCGACGGGTCCGGATGGTCGAACAGGATCGCGCCGACCGGCGAAAACGTCGTGAGATCGTATTTGTAGGGCGCGTAGTTGCCGTGCCAGGCGACGACGTCGAGCGGCGAGGCCTCAAGCGTCGTGGCGTGAAAGCCGCCGCACCATTTGACGATCAGCCGGCAGGGCTTCTCCACGTCCTCGAAGGCCGCGACCGGCGTCTTGAAGTCGCGCGGATTGGCGAGACAGTTGGCGCCGATCGGTCCGCGATCGGGCAGGGTGAACTTCGCGCCGTAGTTCTCGCAGACATAGCCGCGCGCTTCCCCGTCAAGAAGCGAGACGGTGAAGACCATGCCGCGCGGGATCACGCAGATTTCCTTGGGTGCGACCTCCATGACGCCGAGCTCGGTGGCGATCCTGAGCGCGCCCACCTGGGGCACGATCAAAAGCTCGGCGTCGGCGTTGAAGAAGAAGTCGTCGCCCATGTCGGCGTTGACCGCATAGACATGGGTTGCCATGCCGACCTGGGTGTGGACGTCGCCGGCGGTCGTCATGGTCTTCATGCCGGCAAGGAAATCCGTCGGCGTCGTCGGCATCGGCACCGGGTCCCAGCGCAGCTGGGCCAGCGGCAGCGAATGCTGGTCGACATGCGGCGCGCTTTTCCATCCGTCCAGGGAAAGCGGCGAGAACCGGCCGGAGTGCTTGACCGACGGGCGGATGCGATAGAGCCAGGACCGTTCGTTGGTGCCGCGCGGCGCGGTAAAGGGCGAGCCGGACAGCTGTTCGGCATAAAGCCCGTAGGGCGCGCGTTGCGGCGAATTCTGGCCCTGCGGCAGGGCGCCCGGCAACGCTTCCGTCTCGAAGTCGTTGCCGAAGCCCGGCATGTAGTCGAGTGGCATGTCTGATCCCTCCTGAATTCAGACAGTTGATAGTTGCATGTGTAACTGTTTAGTTTGTAACTATCAACGCGCGATCGCGGGAAATTTCTCCGCCGCCGCGTTTCTGGGGCTTCAATGGGGATTGCGATGACCGACCGCTTGCTTCTCGAGGAGTTTCTTCCCTACAGGCTCGTCAGGGCCTCCGAGCTTGTCAGCCGTCGGTTTGCCGCGCGCTATCGCGAGGCCTATGGCATCAGCCGGCCGGAATGGCGCACCTTCGCCATCCTCGGACAGCTGGGGCGCACCACCGCGACCGAGATCGGCCGGCAGTCGACCATGCACAAGACCAAGGTGAGCCGCGCGGTTGCCTCCCTGGAGGAGCGCGGCTGGCTGAGCCGGCGCGTCGACGAGGCCGACCGCCGGATCGAATGGCTGACGCTGACGGCGACGGGATCCAAAGTCTATGCCGAGCTCGCCGAGCTCGCGCGTTCGTTTCAGCAGCAGCTGGCGGACGACCTCGGCGCAGAGGCCGCCGCCGCACTGGAACGGGGCCTTGCGGCCGTGGAGGCGCGGTTTTCCGTCAGTTCCGGCTGACGCGCGTCAGTCACGGGGCGAGGGCGCGGGAGACCGGGCAACCGGTCAATGCGCCTCGTCCCAGTTGTCGGCGGCGCGGGCGTCGACCTGCAGCGGCACCTTGAGCGCCACGGCGGGTTCGGCGGCATATTCCATGACGTCGCGCACCAGCTCGATGGTGGCGTCGACCTGGCCTTCCGGCACCTCGAAGATCAGTTCGTCATGCACCTGCAAGAGCATTTGCGCGTCGAGCTTCGAGGCTGCGAGCCGCTCTTCCATGCGCACCATGGCGCGGCGCAGGATGTCGGCGGCCGATCCCTGGATCGGCGCGTTGATCGCCGCGCGCTCGTAGAAGGCGCGCATGTTCGGGTTCTTGGTGTTCACGTCCGGATAATGCGCGCGGCGGCCGAAGATCGTCTCGACGTAGCCATGCGCATGCACGAATTTCTTCGTCTCTTCCATGTAGTCGCGAATGCCGGGGAAGCGCTCGAAATAGGTCTTGATGTAGTCCGACGCCTCGCCCCGCGAGATGCCGAGCTGGGCGGCGAGCCCGAAGGCCGAAATCCCGTAGATGATGCCGAAGTTGATCGCTTTGGCCCGCCGGCGCACCATCGGGTCCATGCCCTCGATCGGCACGCCGAACATTTCCGACGCCGTCATCGCATGAATGTCGAGCCCGTCGGCGAAGGCCTGCTTGAGCTGGGCGATATCGGCCATATGCGCGAGCACGCGCAATTCGATCTGGCTGTAGTCGGCAGAAAGCAGCTTGTGGCCCTTGGCCGCGACGAAGGCCTTGCGGATCTTGCGGCCCGCCTCGGTGCGCACCGGAATGTTCTGCAGGTTCGGCTCCGACGACGACAGCCGCCCGGTGGTGGTCGCCGCCAGCGAATAGGAGGTATGCACGCGCTTGGTTGTCGGGTTGATATAGCCCGGCAGCGCGTCGGAATAGGTCGACTTCAGCTTCGACATCTGCCGCCATTCGACGATCCGTGCCGGCAGCTCGTGGCCTTCCGCCGCGAGATCGTCGAGCACCGAGGCCGAGGTCGACCAGGCGCCGGTCTTGGTCTTCTTGCCGCCGGGAAGTCCCATCTTGCCGAACAGGATGTCGCCGAGCTGCTTGGGACTGCCGAGATTGAATGTCTCGCCGGCAAGCCCGTGGATTTCCTCCTCGAGCCGCGCCATCGATTGCGCGAAATCGCCGGAAAGGCGCGACAGCATCTGCCGGTCGATGGAGATGCCGCGTTCCTCCATGCGTGCCAGAACCGGCACCATCGGCCGTTCCAGCCGCTCGTAGACGGTGGCCATGCGTTCCGCCGCCAGACGGGGCTTGAGCACCTGCCAGAGCCGCAGCGTGACATCGGCGTCTTCCGCCGCATAGGCCGCCGCCTTGTCGAGCGCTACCTTGTCGAAGGTGATCATCGACTTGCCGGAGCCGGCCACCTCCTTGAAGGGGATCGGCACATGGCCGAGCCAGCGCTCCGACAGCGCGTCCATGCCGTTGCCGCCCTTGCCGGCATCGATGGCATAGGACAAGAGCATCGTGTCGTCGAAGGGCGCGACGGTGATGCCGTAGCGGCGCAGCACCAGCCAGTCGTATTTCATGTTCTGCGCGATCTTGAGGACCGACGGATCCTCCAGCAGCGGCTTCAGGACGGCGAGCGCATCCTGCATCTTGATCTGGCCTTCGACCAGCGCGCCGCCGCCGAGCAGGTCGCCCTCCCCGTCGACATGGCCGAGCGGGACGTAGCAGGCCTTGCCGGGTGCGGTTGCCAGCGACACGCCGACGAGATCCGCCTGCATGGCGTTGAGCGAGGTGGTTTCCGTGTCGACGGCGACGTGACCGAGCTCGGTTGCTTCCGCGATCCAGGCCTTGAGCCGGTCGAGATCCATCACGGTTTCATAGGCTGAATGATCGACCGGCGTCGCCTTGGCGGCGTCGGCCGCCGCCTCGGCCACGGTCTGCGGCCGCCAGCCTTCGCCGGTGTCGTCGCCCGTCGCGGAGGCGTCGTTGCCGGTTGCCGGCGCGTCCTCGGCGGCGGGATCCTTCACCTGCCGGCCCTTGCCGTCGGGCGTGTCCCAGCCGGGAATGGCGAAGGTCGCGGGCTCGATGTCGGTGACATCGGTTCCGGTCGCCTCCGCCACCCGGCGCGTCAGCGTGGAAAACTCCATCGCCTTGAGGAAGGCAAGCGTGCGCGTCGCATCAGGCAGCGTCACGGCGAGCGCCTCGACCGGCTCGACCACCGGCACGTCGTCCTTGAGCGTGACCAGTTCCCTGGAGATCCGCGCCTGTTCGGCGAATTCGATCAGGTTCTCGCGCCGTTTGTTCTGCTTGATGGTGTCGGCCTTGGAAAGCAGCGTCTCCAGGTCGCCGAACTCGTTGATCAGGAGCGCCGCCGTCTTCAACCCGATGCCCGGAACGCCCGGCACATTGTCGACGCTGTCGCCGGCAAGCGCCTGGACCTCGACCACCTTCTCCGGCCCGACGCCGAATTTCTCGTGCACCTCGTCGACGCCGAAGATCTTGTTCTTCATCGTGTCGATCATGCCGACGCGCGGTCCGATCAGCTGCATCAGGTCCTTGTCGCCCGACACGATGGTGACGCGCGCGCCGGCGGCGGCCGCCGCCCGGGCATAGGTCGCGATCAGGTCGTCGGCCTCGAAGCCTTCCTGCTCGATGCAATGTACGCAAAAGGCGCGCGTCGCCTCCCGGATCAGCCCGAACTGCGGGATCAGGTCTTCCGGCGGCTCCGGCCGCTGGGCCTTGTACTCGGGGTAGATGTCGTTCCGGAAGGTCTTGGCGGAATGGTCGAAGATCACCGCCATATGGGTGGGCTCGTCGCCTTCCTCCGGCGTCAGGCCTTCCTGCAGCAGCTTCCACAGCATGTTGCAGAAGCCGGAGACGGCGCCGACGGGCAGGCCGTCGGACTTGCGCGTCAGCGGCGGCAGCGCGTGATAGGCGCGGAAGATGAACGTTGAGCCGTCGACCAGGATCAGATGGTCGTCGGCGGTGAGCTTGGGTGTGGAGGCGCTGTTCGACATGGCGCGGATCATGCCCGCGTTGGCGCGGCGAGGAAAGCCCGCTCGCGCCGTTTTGTGGCTTATTCCGCAGCTTGCGCCGCGCCGCGCCTGGGCGGGTCCGCATCAAGCCGGGCCCATGCCGGACGGCGGAACAGGAAATGGCCGAAATTGACGCGGCTGATCGCCCAGAACAGGATCAGCGGCGCGATCACGCCGGCGGCCGTGACAAGGGCGGAGATCGTTCCAATGTCGGTGATGATCCCGGTCTTGAGCAGGATGATCCGCGTGGCGGCCATGGGAAAGAAGAACGCCAGATAGATCACGATGGAATGCTCGCCGCAGACCCGCAGGAAACCATTGAGGCTGAGCCGCGTGAGGCTCGCGGAAAACAGGATGACCGCAAGCGCGCCGGCGGCCCCGAGCGCCAGCGACACGACCGGAAGATCGGCGTAACCGGCGAAGACGAGCCAGCCGTTGACGACACTCCACAAAAGGAGGCCGGCGAAGGCCGGTGCCAGGTGATCCTGCGCCCAGGCCGCCAGCCGGAAGGCCTGCGGGGCAAGAATGTAGCCGGCGTAAAAGAACACATAGCGCGAGGCGAATTCGTCGATCAGCACGGATCCCGTCGCGATTGGCGCGATCTGCAGCAGCGCCGCGCCGGCGAGCACCAGCGGCCAGGGCAGGCGCGTCGCATGCAGGGCCTTGGTGATCACGAACATCACCGGCAGCATGTAGATGAACCACAGCGTGCCGAAGGGCTGGACGAAGGCCAGAAGATATTGCGCCAGCGCGCCACTATAGCCCACCTCGCCGGCCATCATCGGCGCCTTGATGGCGAACTGGATGGTCAGCCACAGGACATAGAAATAGGCGAAATGGACGACCTTGCGGTCGAGATAGGTCCGCCAGGGACGGTCGATCACCCGGGCGAGGAAAAGCCCCGAGATCATGAAGAAATCCGGCATGCGGAACGGCCTGGCGAATTCGACGACAAGGCCGAGCCAGCCCTCGGCGCCGGCGGCGTTCTGCACGCCCAGTGTGGAATGCATCATCACCACGAAAATGATGCAAAATCCCTTGGCGGTGTCGACCCAGTCGACCCGTTGCGTGCCGTCGAACGCCATCTCGTCCCGCTCCCGTAAAGTTCCCGCCCAGCCGGATTGAACGCGGGAATGCTAGGGGCGCGGCGTGTATATCCGGTTAATCTCAACGCTGGATCGGTCGCGCCCCGGTCAGGTCCTGTCCTGCCAGGGCGAGCGCCCGTCGCCCCGGTCGCGCTCGTCGGTGACCCGGATCGTCCCGCCGGCGTGGCTGCCCGAGGTCTCGCCCGGCTTGTCGGACCATTCGCCCTCTTCAAGGTCCACGACGGTTTCCGCCCCGCCGCGGCGCGTTTGCGCATTCACAACCGTGACGCGGGCGTTGCGGATCGCGAGGTTGGCCAGCGCGGTGCGCAGCGGCGGCACGAAGAGCAGCAGACCGACCGCATCGGTGACGAAACCCGGGATCAGCAGCAGGATGCTGGCGACGACGATCAGCGCGCCCTGCACCAGGTCCGATCCCGGCACCCGGCCGGCATCCATCTCGCTGCGGATCTTCATCAGCAGCGAAACGCCCTGCAGCCGCAGCATTACTGTGCCGGCGAGCGCCGTCAGCACGGTCAGGAGGATCGTCGGAACGGCACCGATCTCGGAGCCGACCTCGACAAAGACGGCAATCTCCAGAAGCGGGATGCCGATGAGAAGTACGAGAATGAGAAGTCCGACGGGCATGGCTCAACACGGTTTTGTGTGGTGACGATCAACTGTGCGGCGCAGGATCGCCCTGCGACACGGACGGCGTTTTTCGCCGGCCGGCGGGCGTTTTTCCGCGCCGGTCCGGCCTTGGCCTCCCCGCAGAGGTAGGAAACAATTGACGCGAATGCGAGCAATATGTGTGATCGGGAGGCGAAAACGTCGACGCGCTCTTGTGCTCAAGGCTGGATGTTGGTTCAAGAGGACCTTACATACCCCTTTGTCTGGGATGTCAGCGGAGCGCCACTCGGCCTGTCGCGTCGCCGCTTTGGGCAAGTCGTCGTTGCAACGGGCCGTTGCGACGTTTCGTGAAAGTAACCGGCCGGATGCGAAATGGGTCACATGTTCGACGTCACAACAATCATCTTTCTGGTTCTGGCGGTCGTGATCTTCCTGAGATTGCGGAGCGTTCTGGGCAAGCGGACGGGACACGAACGTCCTCCCTTTGACCCCTACTCCGCGCGCAACCGGGACGCCGATTCCGCCGAGACGTCGACACGGGCGGACGACAACATCATTCCGCTTCCCGGACAGGCGTCGACCTCCGGGCCGTCGCAGGCAAGCGAAGCCGCGACCCTCGACAAGGTCGCGCCGGAAGGAACGGCCCTCAACGAGGCGCTGCGCAAGATCCTGTCCGCCGACCGCTCCTTCGATCCGCAGAGCTTCGTGCAGGGCGCGCGTGCAGCCTACGAGATGATTGTCACGGCCTTTGCCGCCGGCGACCGCAAGACGCTGAAGAACCTTCTGTCGAAGGATGTCTACGACGGGTTCGTCGCGGCGATCTCGGATCGGGAATCGCGCGGCGAAACCATTGAATCCACCTTTGTCGGCATCGACAAGGCGGATATCGTCGAGGCGGCGATGAAGGGCAACACGGCGCAGGTGACCGTGAAGTTCCGCAGCGAGCTGATTTCCGCGACGCGCGATCGGGACGGCGCCATTGTCGACGGCGATCCCAATGCCGTCAGCGATGTGACCGACATCTGGACCTTCGCCCGCGACACCACTTCGCGCGATCCCAACTGGAAGCTGGTGGCGACCGAATCGGTCGACTGACGCAATGGGTGTGGGCCTTTCGGCTGTCCGCGTCCGTCTTTCGGTCGCCCTGCCGGCCGGTCTCGCGATCGCCGTCATGACGGCGGGACCGGTCCCGGCCCGCGCCGGCGCTTCGGAGACGGGCATGCCCCTGCAAGCAATATCCTTTTCCGATGTTCCGGGCTGGCGTGACGACGATCACGCAGCCGCGCTTGCTGCGTTCCTGCGCCACTGCGGGACCGGGTCTGCCTCTGCCAATCCACCGAAAACCGGAGCGCTCGGCGTCTCCGGCGCGGCCCTTGTTGCCCTGTGCGGTCAGGCCCGCGCAGCGGCCGAAACCGGCGGAAGCGATGCCGCCCGGCGCTTCTTCGAAGCCGCGTTCCAGCCGCACAGGATCGCGGCCGGCGGGTTCGTGACCGGCTATTTCGAGCCGGAGTTTGCCGGCGCGCGCGAAGCCGACGCCACCCACCGCACGCCGCTCCTGCGCAAGCCGGACAATCTCGTAGCCCTGTCCGACGCGACCGGTACGCAAGGCCTGCCGCCCGGCCTCACCCACGCCTTCAGGGACGCGGCCGGACGTCTGGTCGAGGCGCCGGATCGCGGTGCGATCATGGACGGTGCCCTCGACGGTCGCGGACTGGAACTCGTCTGGCTGGCCGACCCGGTCGACGCCTTCTACATTCACGTGCAGGGTTCGGCGCGCATTCGCCTGGCCGGCGGCGGTGCCATGCGGGTCGGCTATGCCGGCAAGACCGGGCATCCCTATTCGCCCATCGGCCGGGTGATGATCGAGCGCGGCCTCGCCGAGCCCGGAACCGTGACAATGTCCGTCCTGCGCGACTGGCTTGCCGAAAACCCGCAGGAGATCGACGGCGTCCTGCGCCGCAACCGCTCCTATATCTTCTTTCGCGAGATCGAGGACCTCGACCCGGATGACGGCCCGATCGGCGCCGCCGGCCTGCCGCTGGTGGCCGGTCGCAGCCTCGCGGTCGACGCGTCGCTCCACACCTATGGAACGCCGGTCTATGTATCGGCGACCTTGCCGGCGCTTGCGGACGGGCAGGAGAGGAGATTTCGCCGGCTGATGATCGCGGAGGACACCGGGTCGGCAATCGTCGGCCCGGCGCGCGGCGACATCTTTTTCGGCACCGGAGAGGCGGCCGGGCGCGCGGCCGGTGGCGTCCAGCATGAGGCCGCGATGATCGTGCTTGTGCCGCGTGAGCAGCCGGGCGAAACGGAGCCGCGACCATGACCGGACGGCGCCGGCGGGCACGGCAGCCTTCTCCGGACGAGCGCAGGCTCTGGGCGCAGGTAACGGCGGATGTGACGCCGCTGGAGCCATCGCGCCGGGTAAAACCCGTGCCGGCCGAAGAGGCGCCGCCGCCGCCTCCGGTTGCCGGGAGCAAGCCGCCGCCCGCCCCCCGCGCGGTCGCGAGCATGCGTCCGAAATCCCCGCCGTCTCCTCCGTCGCTTGCCCCCCTCGCCCCGCTGGAACCCCGCCAGAGGCGCAAGCTTGCCCGCGGCACCCGCGCCATTGACGCCCGTATCGACCTGCATGGCTTGACCCAGGCGGAAGCCCATGTGCGCCTGCGCGGCTTTCTCTCCCAGGCACAGGCGCAAGGCTGCTCGCTGGTTCTGGTGATCACCGGCAAGGGTGGCCCGGGCGGCAGCCTGTCCGCGGATGGCCGCGGCATCTTGCGCCGCGTGGTGCCGCAGTGGCTGTCCTTTGCCGAGTTCCGCCCGCTGGTCGTCGGCTTCGAGGAGGCTCATGCCGGCCACGGCGGCGGCGGGGCGCTCTATGTGCGGGTGCGCAAACCCGGACGGGGGCGGACATGACGCCCTTCGGCGCGCGGGTGCGCGAACACCGCAAGAAGCGGGGGATCACCCTGTCCCAGATGGCGGAGGCGCTGTCGGTGTCGCCCGCCTATCTGTCGGCGCTGGAACACGGCAAGCGCGGCCGGCCGACGTGGTTCATGGTTCAGCGCATCATCGCCTTCTTCAACGTCATCTGGGACGAGGCGGAAGAGCTGCAGCGGCTGGCCGAACTGTCTGATCCGAAAATTTCCATCGACACGGGCGGGCTGGAACCGGAGGCAACCGAGCTTGCCAATGTTCTCGCCGCCAAGATTTCCGGGCTCTCGCGCGAGAGCCTGGCGCATCTCTTGCACCAGCTCAAGGCCGCCGCGGCACGCGACGGCGTTTGACCGCCAGCCCGGACTCGACCCGATCCCGGCCAGCACTTAGGGTCATGCAAAATCGTCATTCCCGAATGCGAAGGACCGAACCGAGATCATGAGCAAGTCAGTGGAGGCGTTCGCCGGACTCATCGATTCCACCGCGCTGCGCGAGGAATTGACCGCCCTGACGGCCAGGTCCGATGGCGACGGCTCGGATCCGGCGATCCGCACCCAGGTGCTCGGCCGCCTCAAGGAGGCGATGCGCAGCGCGCGCAAGATCGTGGAGGAGCGGCTGTTCGAGGACGGCGGCGGAACCCTGTGCGCGGCCCGGCTCAGCCATGTGCAGGACGAGATCCTGCGCGTGATCTACGATTTTGCCATCTACCACGTCTACCGGGCGAAGAACCCGTCGGCGGCCGAGCGCATGTCGGTGGTGGCCGTCGGCGGCTACGGGCGCGGCACGCTTGCGCCCGGATCCGACGTCGATCTCCTGTTCCTGCTGCCCTACAAGCAGACCCCCTGGGGCGAGCAGATCGTCGAATACATTCTCTACATGCTCTGGGATCTCGGCCTGAAGGTCGGCCATGCTACCCGCAACGTGGAGGAATGCCTGCGGCTGTCGAAGACCGACATGACCATTCGCACGGCCATTCTGGAAGCCCGGCACGTGTGGGGCGACACGGATCTCTACGATGACCTGGTCAGCCGCTTCGACAAGGACGTCGTCGCTGGCACAGGGCCGGAGTTCATCGCCGCAAAGCTTGCCGAACGCGACGCGCGCCACCGCCGGCAGGGCACCTCGCGCTATCTGGTGGAGCCCAACGTCAAGGAGGGCAAGGGCGGCCTGCGCGATCTCAACACGCTGTTCTGGATCTCGAAATATTTCTACCGCGTGCGCTCCGGCTCCGGGCTGGTGAAGGCTGGCGTGTTCTCCCGCGCGGACCTCAACCGCTTCCGGAAGGGCGAGGATTTCCTCTGGGCGGTGCGCTGCCACCTGCATTTCCTCACCGGGCGTCCGGAAGAGCGCCTGTCCTTCGACGTGCAGCGCGAGATCGCCATCCGCCTCGGCTACACCCAGCATCCGGGGATGAAGGACGTCGAGCGCTTCATGAAGCACTATTTCCTCGTCGCCAAGGATGTCGGCGATCTGACCCGGATCTTCTGTGCCGCGCTGGAAGAACAGCATGCCAAGCAGCCGCAGCCGCTGTCGCGGCTGATCGGCCAGCTCACCGGTCGGCACAAGCGTCGCGTGCTCTCCGGTCATCCGGATTTCGTCATTGAAAACGGGCGGCTGAACCTGGCCGGTGACGGCGTCTTCGAGAAGGATCCGGTCAACCTCATTCGCCTGTTCGCCATCGCCGACCGGCATTCGGTCATGCTGCATCCGGAGCTTCTGAAAAAGGTGCGGCGCTCGCTGAAGCTGATCAACGCGGCGGTGCGCGAGGACGCGGAGGCCAACCGGCTGTTCCTGCAGGTGCTGACCTCGCGCAGCGACCCCGAGACCATCCTGCGCAAGATGAATGAGGTCGGCGTGCTCGGCCGCTTCCTGCCGGATTTCGGCAAGGTCGTGGCGATGATGCAGTTCAGCATGTACCACCATTACACCGTCGATGAGCACCTGTTGCGCTCGATCGGCGTGCTTGGCGAGATCGAGCGCGGGGAGGCGGGTGACGATCATCCGCTCTCCACCGACCTGATCAAGTCGATCCAGAACCGCAAGGTGCTTTTCGTGGCGATGCTGCTGCACGACATCGCCAAGGGACGCCCCGAGGACCATTCCATCGCCGGCGCGCGCATCGCCCGGCGGCTGTGTCCGCGCCTCGGCCTGTCGTCCTCGGAAACCGACACGGTTGCCTGGCTCGTCGAGCACCATCTCGACATGAGCACGACCGCCCAGTCGCGCGATCTCGCGGACCGCAAGACCATCGAGGATTTTGCCCGCGAGGTGCAGAGCCTAGAGCGGTTGAAGCTGCTGCTGATCCTCACCGTCGCCGACATCCGCGCCGTCGGCCCCAATGTCTTCAACGGCTGGAAGGGCCAGCTGCTGCGCACGCTCTACTATGAATGCGAGCCGCTGCTGACCGGCGGCCACAGCCTGCTGCCGCACGACCAGCGCGTCGCCGCCGCCAAGGCCGAACTCGCCGAAGCCTTGCCGGACTGGCCCGCGGAGGCACGCAAGGCCTATCTCGAGCGCCATTATCCGGCCTATTGGCTGCGGGTGCCGCTGGACCGCAAGATCGCCGACGCGCGCATGATCCGAGAGGCCGATGCGAGCAAGACCGGGTTTTCCTCCCGGGTCGTGCCGCATACGTTCGAGGAGGTCACCGAGATCACGGTGCTGGCGGCCGATCACCCGAAACTCCTCTCCACCATTGCCGGCGCCTGTTTCGTCGCGGGCGCGAATATCGTCGACGCGCAGATCGACACCACCACCGACGGCTTCGCGCTGGATACGATCTTCATGTCCCGGGAGTTGCCGGACGATGCGGACGAGCTGCGCCGCGGCGAGCGCATCTGCCGTCTGATCGAGCAGGCCTTGCGTGGCCAGGAGAAGCTGCCCGAGAAGGTCGCGAACAAGGCGGCGGCCCGCTCGCGGGCCAAGCCGTTCCGGGTCGAGGCCGAGGTGCTGGTCAACAATTCCTGGTCGAACCGCCACACGGTGCTGGAGATTTCAGGCCTGGATCGTCCGGGCCTGCTCTATGATCTGACACGCGCAATTTCGGCGTTGAATCTCAACATCAATTCCGCTCATATCGCGACCTTCGGCGAGCGCGCGGTCGATGTCTTCTATGTCACCGATCTGACCGGCCAGAAGGTCGGCAACATCGGTCGTCAGGAACTGATCCGGGACCGTTTGCGCGAGGCGGTGGAAGCGGAGGCCGGCGACGAGCCGGCGAAGCGGCGCAAGCTGCGCCTTGGAGCGGCGTGATGGTTCGGATGTTGACTGCTTTTTCCGGGGCGCCCCGCGTGCTCGGCCTCCGGCGATGAGCCTCCTGCGCAATTTCGCGACCGTCGGCGGCGCGACGATGACAAGCCGCGTGCTGGGTTTTGCCCGCGACGTGATGATCGCGGCCTTCGTCGGCGCGGGGCCCGTGGCCGATGCCTTCTTCGTCGCCTTCCGTCTTCCCAACCTGTTCCGGCGGCTGTTCGCCGAAGGGGCGTTCAATTCCGCCTTCGTGCCGCTCTTCGCCCGCTCGGTCGAGGACGGCGGCGATGCGGGCGCCCGGAAGTTTGCCGGCGAAATCCTCGCTGCCTTCCTGTGGACGCTGGTGACCGTCACCCTGATAGCGCAAGTGTTCATGCCGGCGCTTGTCTATCTGCTCGCACCCGGGTTCACGGCGGATCCGGAGAAGTTCGATCTCGCCGTGCTGCTGTCGCGCATCACCTTTCCCTATCTCCTGTGCATGTCGCTGGTGGCGTTCCTCTCCGGGATCCTGAACACCTACCGACGTTTCGCGGCGGCGGCCTTTGCGCCCGTCGTCCTGAATGTCGTGATGATCTCGGTGCTGACGGGGATCTGGTATTTCGACGTCCAGCCCGGCGTGACCCTTGGCATCGTGCTGGCCGGCGGTGTCACCGTTGCCGGCATCGCGCAGCTTGCGCTGCTGTTCCTCGCCGTGCGCCACATGGGGTTTTCCATTCCCTGGCAGCGCCCGCGCCTTACCGCCTCGGTCAAGCGGCTATGGAAACTCGGCGTTCCGGGCATCGCGGCCGGCGGTATCACCCAGATCAATATCGCCGTCGGCACGATCATCGCGTCGGGTCAGGCCGGGGCGGTGTCCTATCTCTATTATGCCGACCGGATCTATCAGCTGCCGCTCGGCGTCGTCGGCATCGCGATCGGCGTCGTGCTTTTGCCCGACCTGTCGCGGTCGTTGCGGTCGGGGGCAGATGCGAGCGCCAATCATACGCTCAACCGGGCGATGGAGTTCGCCCTGGCCCTCACCCTGCCGGCGACGGTGGCCTTGATCGTCGTGCCGGACGCCATTGTCTCCGTGCTCTACCAGCGCGGCGCCTTCGGGGCGGAGGCCGCCAGCGCGACGACGGCGGCGCTGATCGCTTTCGCCGCCGGCCTGCCCGCCTTCGTGCTCAACAAGGTGTTCTCGCCAGGGTTCTTCGCGCGCGAGGACACGGTCACGCCGATGTGGTTCGCCGGCATCGGCATGGTGGTCAATGTGGCCGGGGCGCTGGCGTTGGCGCCCTTTCTCGATCATGTCGGCATCGCGCTTGCGACCACGCTCGCCGGCTGGGTCAACAGCGGCCTTTTGGCAATCACCCTGTGGCGGCGGGGGCATTTTCGCCTTGATGCCGGATCGTTGAAGCGCCTCCCGCTGCTGGCATTGGCGAGCGTGCTGATGGGGGCGGGCATCTATGCGGGCGCGCAACTGCTCGCGCCCTGGCTCGGAGGCGCGTCGGTGCTCGGCCGCTTCGGCGCCCTGGCGCTGCTGGTGCTCGCCGGGATGATCCTGTTTGCCGCCTTCGTGCATTTGACCGGGGCGGTTGACCTGAAGGCCGCTTTTCGCGGTCTGCGGTCGCGGCGGGTGAGCTGAGGCGCTTGCGGCATCGGCCGGAACCGTCGCGGTTTGGCGTCGCTCCGGCCGGAAGCCGGCTCATTTTTTGACCAAACGATCAAACTTTGTCCATTTGTTCAAAAAAATGCCGATCCGGTCGCTGCCCGCGTTGTGAGCATGCCCGATTTATGATCCAATTCCGTCAGCGTCCGGCGTCCAGGGTCCCGTCGACACTGGCATTATTTCGGATGCATGAAACGACAGAAGCGATCAGCTCTTGCGCGTTTGGGCAAAGTGTCCGCATCGGGCTGATCTCGGCATACGAACAATGCCAGGGGGAGTCAGATGGAAATCCTGAACCGTATTGCATGGACGCGCCGTGCCGTGATGGGCCTTGCGGCGGCGGTTGTCGTGGCGGGCTTTGGCCAGCCGGCGCTGGCCGCGGAAAAGCCGCTCAAGGTCGCGGCGATCTACACGGTGCCGGTCGAGCAGCAGTGGGTCGGCCGCATCCACAAGGCGCTGACCGCCGCCAAGGAGCGCGGCGACGTCACCTATACCTACTCCGAAAACGTGGCGAACACCGACTATGAGCGCGTGATGCGCGAATATGCCGAAGCCGGCATGGACCTGATCGTCGGCGAGGCGTTCGCCGTGGAGCGCGCGGCACGCAAGGTGGCCGCCGAATATCCCGACACCGCCTTCCTGATGGGCTCGTCCTTCGGTCCGGCGAAGCCGAATTTCGCGGTCTTCGACAACTGGATCCACGAGCCGAGCTATCTGACCGGCATGATCGCCGGCAACGCGACAAAGTCGAACATTATCGGCATGGTCGGTGGCTATGCGATCCCCGAGGTCAACCGGCTGATGAACGCCTTCATGGAAGGCGCGCTCGAGGTCAATCCGGACGTCAAGTTCCTCGTGACCTTCATCAACTCCTGGTACGACCCGCCCAAGGCCAAGGAATCCGCCTTTGCGATGATCGACAAGGGCGCCGACATTCTCTACGCCGAGCGCTTCGGCGTGTCGGATGCCGCCAAGGAACGGGGCATTCTGGCCGTTGGCAACGTCATCGACACCGCCTCCGATTATCCCGGCACGATCATTTCCAGCGCGCTGTGGCACATGGAGCCGACCATCGACCGGGTGATCGAGGATGTCGCCGGCGGCAGCTTCGAGCCCTCCGACTACGGCCAGTACAGCTACATGTCCTATGGCGGCGGCAGCTTCGTTGTCGACGAGGCGCTCGCCGATGCGGCCTCCGTCGAGGCGGCCCGCAAGGTCGAAAAGGACATTCTCGACGGTCTGTTCCGGGTGAATGTCAACGACGCGGAACCCAAGTCGACGATGTAATGCTCTGCGCCGCCGCGATGCCTGTCGTCGCGGCGGCGCGTCTTCCTGATTGCCTGCGCGGACCCTTCCTGTCCGCGCCGTTTCCGGGGTCTGGGGAAATGCTGTCATGACGGTGCCTGAAGAAGCTCCGCCGATCGCGCTGTCCTTGTCGGGGATCACCAAGCGGTTCGGTGCGCTCACCGCCAACGAGGGGGTCGACCTCGATCTTCGCCGCGGCGAGATTGTCGCGCTTCTGGGCGAAAACGGCGCCGGCAAGACCACGTTGATGAACATCCTGTTCGGCCATTACGTCGCCGACGAGGGGGAGGTCCGCGTGGCCGGTCCCGACGGGACCCTCGTGCCGCTGGAACCGGGGTCTCCCCATGCCGCGCTGGAGGCCGGCATCGGCATGGTGCACCAGCATTTCACCCTGGCGGAAAATCTCACCACTTTCGAAAATATCGTGCTCGGCACGGCCCCGCTGTTGTCCGCTCGCCTCGCCGCGCGCGCCGCGCGCGAGAAGCTTCAGGAGTTGATGCGCCGCTCCGGGCTGGTCGTCGATCTCGACGCGCGGATCTCGCGTCTCTCGGTCGGCGAAAAGCAGCGGGTGGAGATCCTCAAGGCGCTGTATCGCGATGCGCGGGTGCTCGTTCTCGACGAGCCGACGGCCGTCCTGACGCCGCAGGAATCCGAGACGCTTTTTGAAACGCTGAAGGCGCTTGCAGCCCAGGGGCTGGCGATTGTCTTCATCTCGCACAAGCTTGCGGAAGTGCTTGCCGCCTCCGACCGTATCGCCGTGCTGCGTCTCGGGCGCAAGGTTGCGGACCTTCCCGCCGCCGACTGCGACCGGCAGACGCTTGCCGAGCTCATGGTCGGCCATCAGGTGACGATGAGCCGGCGCGAGCCGCAGGCGGCGGGCGAGGTGCTGCTTGCTCTCTCCGCTGTCACCTGCGGCGAGGGGCGCGACACAGTCAGCGACATCGGCTTCGAGTTGCGCGCCGGCGAAATCCTCGGCATCGCCGGCGTGTCCGGCAACGGGCAGGCGATGCTCGCCAGGCTGCTCTCCGGGCTCGAACGCCAGACGAGCGGCGATATCCGCCTCGCCGGGCGCGAGATCCGCGCCCATGACGCCGCCGACATGATCCGCGCCGGCGTGGCGCGCATTCCCGAGGACCGGCACCGCGACGGCGTTGTCGGCGCGATGAGCGTGGCGGAAAACCTCGTGATCGAGGAAATCCGCTCGTCCCGTTACCAAAGGTTCGGCTTCCTCGACTTCCGGGCGATTGCCGACCGCGCGGTCGAGGCCATCGCCAGCTACGATATCCGCTGTCCGGGCGGCTCCGCCGTCGCGCGGCTGCTGTCGGGCGGCAATATCCAGAAGATCGTGCTGGCGCGCACGCTCGACGCCAGTCCCTCGGTGGTGCTTGCCGCCCAGCCGTCGCGCGGTCTCGATATCGGCGCGACCGGAGACGTGCACCGCCGCTTGCTGGAGGCGCGCGGGCGCGGCGCCGGCGTGATCCTGATTTCCGAAGACCTCGACGAGCTCTTCGCCCTGTCCGACCGGATCGCCGTCATTCATCGTGGCCGGCTGAGCCCGCCGCGCCCGGCCGAGGAGCTCGACAGGGCCGCCGTCGGCCTGATGATGGCCGGTCAGCATACGGAGGACGCGGCCGCATGATCCGTTTCGAACCGCGCGAGCATGTCTCGCCCCTGCGCCGTGTCGCGGCGCCCGTCGTCGCGGCGGTCGCGGCGCTCGCCGTCGCTAGCCTTGCGATTGCCGCCGCCGGCGCGCCGGTGCTCGAGGCCTATGGTCTGATGGCCAAGGGCGCCTTCGGCTCGGCTTTTGCAATGTCGGAGCTTCTGGCCCGCGCCACGCCGCTGATCTTCACCGGCCTCGCCGCCGCCGTCGCCTTTCGCGCGAAACTCTGGAACATCGGCGGCGAAGGCCAGCTCTATGCCGGGGCGCTGGCCGCGGTTGCCGTCGGCACCGGGGCGCTGGCGCTCCCCGGTCCCCTGCTGATCCCGACGGTAATCCTCGCCGGGGCGCTGGCCGGCGGCCTTTTGATGCTGATCCCGGCACTCCTCAAGGTGCGGCTCGGCGCGGACGAGGTGGTGACGACGCTCCTGCTGAACTTCGTCGTCATCCTCTTCGTGCAGATGATGCTGGAAGGGCCGATGAAGGATCCGATGGGCATGGGCTGGCCGCAGTCGGAGCCGATGCTCGACGAGGCGATGCTGCCCAAGCTGATGGACCGCATGCGGGTCCATGCCGGATTGATCCTGGCGCTGGTGGCCGCCCTTGGCGTTCACATTCTGCTCAAGCGCACCGTCTGGGGCTTCGAGACCAGGGCCGTCGGCGAAAACCCGGAGGCCGCCCGTCATGCCGGCATTCCGGTCACGGCGACCTTCCTGCGCGTGGCGCTCCTGAGCGGCGGTCTCGCCGGGCTTGCCGGCGTCGGCGAGGTCGCGGGCCTGAAGGGCTATCTCACCGCCGACCTGTCGCCGGGCTTCGGCTATGCCGGCATCGTCGTCGCCATGCTGGCCGGTTTGTCGCCGGTCGGCGCGGTCGTGGCCGCGCTCTTCATCGCCGGGGTCTTCGTCGGCGCCGACAGCATGAGCCGGGCAATCGGCGTTTCCAACTATCTGGCGGATCTCGTGGTCGCGACCTCGCTGATCTGCGTCCTCGTGTCCGGCCTGTTCGTGCGCTTCAAGGTGCGCATCGTGCGGCCCGGGACGGGAAGGGGCACGGCATGAGCGACATTCTGGATATCCTGCTGGCCGCGAATTTCTGGGCGGCGGCGCTCAGAATCGCGACGCCGCTGATCTTCGGCGTGCTCGGTGCGCTGATCTGCGAGCGCGCCGGCGTGCTCAACCTCGGTATCGAGGGGATTTTCACCGCCGGCGCCATGGCCGGCTGGATGGCGGCCTGGCTCGGCGCCGGCCTGTGGGGCGGCGTGCTGGTCGCGGCGCTTGCCGGAGCGGCCTTCGGCCTGCTGCATGCGATCCTGACCGTGCCGCTCGGTCTGTCTCAGCATGTCTCGGGCATCGGCGTGACGCTGTTTGCAACGAGCCTCAGCTACTACACCTATCGCACGGCGCTTCCCGACGTTTCCTCGCCGCCGCGCATCGAGGCGTTCCAGCCGCTCGATATCCCGATCCTGTCGGATCTTCCGTTCCTCGGGCCGGCGTTGTTCCAGCAGACCGCGCTGACCTTCCTGGCGCTCGCACTCGTGGTCGCGGTCGGCTTCGTGCTCTATCGCACGCCGCTCGGCCTTGCGATCCGTGCCGTTGGCGACAATCCGTCCGCCGTCGAGGCGCAAGGTCTGTCGGTGATGGCGCTGAGGATGGGAACCGTGGTTGCCGGATCGGCGCTGATGGCGCTCGGCGGTGCGTTCCTGACGATGTCGGCCTTCGATGCCTTCTTCTTCGGCATGGTCAACGGCCGCGGCTGGATCTGCATCGCGCTGACGGTCTTCGCGTCCTGGCGGCCGGGCAAGGCGCTGATCGGCGCGCTGCTTTTCGGCGCCTTCGATGCCTTCCAGGTGCGGCTGCAGACCGAGGTCGGGTCCTTCGTTCCGGGCCAGATCTTCCTGATGCTGCCGTATATCCTGTCGATTGCCGCGCTCGTCGTCGTGGCGCGCAAGGCGGATTATCCGCGCGCGTTGCTCAAGCCCTATTTCAAGGGCCAGCGCTGACGGTCGTCAGCAGGCGAGCGTGCGGACCTCTGCAAGGATCGCGTCGGTCATCTCGGCCGCTGCGGCACAGACGCGCTGCGGCTCGGCAAGCGCGCCGAAGTCGAGCGGGGCGTCGCTGATCGCCGTCAGCGTCTCGGCAAGCGGGCGTCCGCTCGCGCGGGTCTCCAGCGCTGCCTGTTTGACCAGCTCTTGCGCCTGGGCGCGTCCGACATGCGGGATCAGCGCGAAGGAAAACCGTTCGGCCAGCGCCAGACCGCCGTCGCCGAAGGCGATCTCCGCCATGCGCTCACCTTGCGGCTCGATCGCGTCGACCAGCGCCTGAGCGCGCAGCAGGGCCGCCCCGCATGCGGTGAAAAACGGCGGCAGGACCAGCCACTCGCCCATCCAGGCAGCGCCGTCGCGCTCTTCCGCATGCGCGGGAGCCGTGGTGATCTGTGTCGACAATGCTGCCGCATGGCGGGTCAGCGCGATCAGGGTTTCCGCGGCAACCGGGTTCTGCTTCTGCGGCATGGTGGAGGATCCGCCGGCGGCCGACAGGCGCAACTCGCCGACCTCCGAGCGGGTGGAAAGCATCACGTCGGCGCCGATCTTTTCCAGAGCGCCAAGAAGACCGGCAAGCGTGCCGGCGATCCGCATCAGCGGCCAACGCTCCGCCATCCAGGGCGGAGCAGGAGCAAGCCCCAGCTTTTCGGCGAGCGCCTTGGCGACGGCGCTGCCATCCGGCCCCATCGCCGACAGATCGCCCGAGGCGCCGCCAAGCTGGACGGGCAGCCCGGCGTGGCGCAGGGCCTGCAAGTCGCGGTGTGCGCGCGCAAGCGGCAGGGTCCAGTTCGCGACCCTGAGGCCGAAGGTGACGGGTGTCGCCACCTGTCCGCGCGTGCGACCCGCCATCGGGGTCGCGCGATGCTGTGCCGCCAGCGCTGCCAGCGTCTGCGTCAGGCGCGCGAGCCGCGCCTCGAACAGCTGAAGCACGCGCTGAAGCCGCAGCATCAGCCCGGTGTCGACGATGTCCTGCGACGTCGCGCCGAAATGCAAATGGTCGGCGCCCTCCTTCGGCAGCTGCTTGCGCAGATGCGCCACAAGGGCTGGAACCGGCACGCCGGCTGCCGCCGTGCCTGCACGAATGTCATCGGGCGCTGGGGCGCCATCGGCGAGGCCCGCCTCGATCTCACGAGCGGCGGCATCCGCGATGACGCCGAGCCGGGCCTGAACCGTCGCAAGGGAGACCTCCACCTCGACCATCGCGGCGATCTCGGCCGACGCCTCGAAATGGCGGGCCGTGTCGGGATCGCCGAACAGGTCGGCATAGAGCGGAGATTCCAGCGGCGAGATCGCCATGAGTCACCCTCCGGGACGGCTTGAGCCTAGATGTCGAAGAACACCGTTTCCTGCGGTCCCTGCAGGTGGACGTCGAAGCGGTAGTTGCCGCCCTCGCCGGGGGTGGCGACGAGCGTGTCGCGGGCTTCGGGGGAAAGCCGGGCGAAGTCCGGATCGCTTGCGATCAGCTCGCGGTCTTCCGGAAAATAGATCCGCGTGTGCAGGTGGATGTTGATGCCGCGCGCGAAGATCAGCAAGGCGATATGCGGGGCGTGGCCTTTGGCATGGATGCCGGGTTTCACGGTCTGGAAGCGGAAGACGCCGCTGTCGAACGCCGCGACCGCGCGTGCGAAAAGCCCGTGCGGCCCGACCCGGCCCGCGCCGTCGGCCTGCCAGATCTCCAGCATGGCATCGCGCACGGGGGCGCCGGCGCCGTCAAGGACGATCCCTTCGACGGTGATCGCGGGACCTGTGTCGCTCGCGATCACCGGACCGGGCTGGCCGACGAGGCCGGGGCGGCCGATGGATTGCGGTGCCGTGCCGATATGAACGTAGGGGCCGGCGGTCTGCGACGGGGTTTCAAAGAGTTTCTCGCGCATCACGCACCTTCCGGCCGGGTTTCGAAGTGGGTCTGGCGCCGCCCGCGCAGCACGATGTCGAAGCGATAGGCGAGACAGTCGAAGGGCTCCTGGTTGCGCATGTCGAGGCGCGCGACCAGCCGCTCGATCACAGTCGCGTCGGGGATCGTGTTGACGATCGGGCACAGCGGGATCAGCGGGTCGCCCTCGAAATAGAGCTGGGTAACGAGGCGCTGCGTGAAGGCCTCGCCGAAGATCGAGAGATGAATATGCGCCGGCCGCCAGTCGGAGCCGTTGTTGGGCCAGGGGTAAGGGCCCGGCTTGATGGTGCGGAACAGATAGCGCCCTTCGGCATCGCTGACGCAGCGCCCGCAGCCGGAGAAATTCGGGTCGAGCGGCGCCAGATAGCCGTCCTTCACATGCGCATAGCGACCGGCGGCATTGGCCTGCCACACCTCGATCAGCGCATTGGGAACGGGGCGGGCGTTTTCGTCGAGCACCTGTCCGAACACATAGATGCGCTCGCCGAGCGCATCGCCGTCGACGGCGGCGTTGCGGATCAGGTCATGGTCGAGCGGACCGAGCGGGGCATGGCCGAGCGCCGGGCCGCTGCGTTCCAGCGACGTCTGCTCCAGCGAATGCAGCGGGCGAAACGGCGCGCGCAGCACGCTGCTCTTGTAGCCCGGCGCATAGGCCGGCGGATGCGCGCTCCGATCGCGCCTGTAGAAGTCCGGTCCCGTCATTCTTCCCCCCGGTTCGTCTCGTCCGCCGCGCGGGCGGTGTCTTCCAGTTCGGCGAAGACCGCCTTGGCGATCTTGATGGCGCGGTTCGCCGCCGGAACGCCGGCATAAACCGCGACATGCAGCAGCGCCTCGCAGATGTCGTCGGCGCTTGCGCCGGTTCGGGCCGTCGCCCGGCAATGCATGGCCAGCTCCTCGTCGTGCCCGAGCGCGGCAAGCAGCGCAATGGTGATCATCGAGCGTTCGCGGTGGCTGATCGTGTCGCGCGACCAGACCCCGCCCCAGGCGCCACGGGTGATATAGTCCTGAAACGGCGCGTCGAATGCGGTCGTGGCGGCCTGCGCGCGCGCGACATGCGCCTCGCCCAGAACGGCACGCCGCGTGGCAAGCCCGGTCTCGTCCAGATCGCGTTGGCTCATGTGAGGGCCTCCGAAACGAAACGCGAAATCAGCTCTGCCATGGTGCCCGGAGCCTCGATGCAGGGCAGATGGCCGACATCGGGGATTTCCTCGAAGCGCGCCTGCGGAATGGCATCGGCCATGGCACGCACGACCGCGGGCGTGGTCGCGCTGTCCTGCGCGCCGGCAATGCACAGCGCCGGCACCGAAACCTGCGCGGCCGCGTCTCGGTAGTCGGCATCGCGAATGGCGAGACCGAGATCGATGTAGCCGGCCGGCGGCGTATGCGCCAGCATGGTGCGCCAGAGTTGCAGCGCTTCGGGTTTCCCGGCGCGAAAGCGCGGCGAGAACCAGCGTTCCATCGTTGCGTCGGCAATCGCCTCCATACCGCCCGCGCGGATCGCCTCGGCGCGCGCGTTCCAGATCTCCGCCGTTCCGATCGTCATGCCGGTGTTGGACAGGACCAGCCCGGCAACGCGCTGCGGCGCGCGCTGCGCCAGCGCCTGGGCGATCAGCCCTCCGACCGAGAGACCGACGACAACGGCCCGGTCGATCTCCTTGGCGTCGAGAAGTGCGGCCAGATCGTCGGCATGATCGTCGATCGACATCGCAGCCCCGGCGGGCGAAAGCCCGTGGCCGGCCGTATCGTAGCGCAGGATGCCGAGATCCTTCGGCAGGCGCGCGACAACGGCATCCCAGATCCGCAGGTCGGTGCCCAGGGAATTGGAAAAGGCCAGCGTTGGCGCCTGCCCGACCGCGCGCCGGTGATCGGCATGCAGGATCCGTTCGTTTCTCTTGACTGCGTCCACAGAAAGCCTCGTCTGACTTGCGATTGCGGTTCAGCATGACTGTGATGATTGGTAATGTAAAATGAGATTTTCGCGGATTTGTATAACTGAAAAGGGCAAGGCATGCGGATCGCCTCGGGCATCAAACTCCGCCATCTCGAGGCGTTCCTGGCGATCGCGCGGCTGCGCAGCCTGACGGATGCCGCAGCCGACCTGGGGGTGACGCAACCGGCGATTTCAAAGACCCTGAAGGAACTCGAAAGCCTGCTGGGGGCGGTGCTGATGGAGCGCGGGCGGGCCGGCGTGTCGCTGACGGCGGAGGGCGAGATCTTCCGGCACTACGCCAGCCTGTCGCTTGCCGCGCTTCGCGAGGGGCTCGACGGGCTGGAACAGGCGCGCATGGGCAGCGACCGGCTGTTGCGCGTCGGGGCGTTGCCGAGCGTGGCCGCGAGCATTATCCCGCGCGCGGCAGAGATGCATCTGGAGCACGGTCGCTGCGCCACGCTCGACATCGTGACGGGTCCGAACGGCCATATGCTCGACCAGCTGCGCGCCGGCGCCCTGCATGTGGTGATCGGCCGTCTCGGCCAGCCCGAAGCGATGCAGGGGCTGAGCTTCCAGCAGCTGTACACCGAACAGGTCGCTCTGGTGGTGCGTCCGGGGCATCCATTGCTGGGATCGGGCGATCTCGCCCGACTGCCGGAGTTTCCGGTGCTCTTTCCCAACCGCACCGCAGCGATCCGCCCGCTCGTCGAGCGGCTGATGGTCGCCAACGGCATCGGCCAGATCCCGCGCCGGATCGAGACGGTGTCGAATGCCTTCGGTCGGGCCTTCACGCTCGGCTGTGACGCGGTCTGGATCATCTCGCAAGGCGTCGTCGCCCGCGACCTTGCCGACGGAACGCTGCATGCGCTGCCCGTCGACACGCGGATCACGCTCGGCCCGGTCGGCATCTCGACGCGGGCCGGAGAAGCGCCGGCCCCGGACCTTGTGCTGTTCACCGCAGTGGTGCGCGATGTCGTGGCGCGGGTGCGTCCGGCGCTGTGGTCGGGGCGCTGACTGTCGGCCCGGCGGAGGGCTGCGCCGTGCTTACGCCTGCGGGTCCGCAAGGTCCTTTGGCGGGACCTCGCCGGTTCTGCCGCTGCGGCGCTTGGGATCGTCGTCGTCCCGGTAGACCTCCAGCATGGAGATGCGCCGTTTGCTGCGCTCCGGGTCGGCGGCTGTGACGCCGGCGATCAGCGTTTCGGCAATCACCATCAGCGCGGCAGAACTGTCCCAGGGCGAGGGAACCGAGACGCGAGCCGGCAGCACATGGGTGGCGACGCTGGCGATCGGCGACAGCCAGCTGTCGGTGACGAGCACGATGGTCACCCCGAGATTGGCCGCTGCAACCGAGAGGCGGGCAAGGTCCGACTGGTAGCGGCGGATGTCGAAGACGATCAGCACGTCCTTGCGGCCCATGTCGACGAGATAGTCGCGCCAGTTGCCCTCCTGGCCGGCGACATGCACGACGCGCCCGCGCAGGATGCGCAGATGCGCCGCCATGTAGCGCGCCAGCGCGTCGGTGAAGCGCCCGCCGAGCAGGTAGAGCGTGCGCTTTTCGTCACCGAGCAGCGCGACCACGGCCTCGAGCTCGGTGCGCGGAAGCTGGCGAAATGTATCGCTGATATTGGTGCAGGCGATATCCGCGAAATCGAGAACGCCCGGTTCCGCCGCGCTCTCCGGTCCCTTGGCGAGCGGTGACTTGAGCTGGTCCTCCAACTCGGTGCGCAGCCGGGTCTGCAGCGCGGCATAGGTGGAAAATCCCATGCGCGCGGCAAAGCGCAGGATGGTGGGCGAACTGACGCCGGCGGCCGACGCGAATTGCGCGACGGTTCCGAGGCCGAGCACCGGGTAATTTGCCAGCAATGCGAGTGCCGCTCGCCGCTCCGTCGCCGTGCAGGACCCGAGCTTTTCGCGAATGTCCTCTGCCAGGGATTTGGTCATTCGGTTCGCGGCGCCTCCCGTTTTGATACCCGATTGACATCCGTCACGCGAGTGTATCAAATCATACAGAAGGATCTCCGTTGCGCAATTCTGTAATAAATGGAACAGGGCGCGAGCGTCGGTCCGACCGTGAGGTCACCGTGCGGGAGGCACGGAACATTGGGGGTGAGAATGGCGTCGCCAACGACCGGGAAAACGGAGGCGAATTCCGTGATCCAGACGGAAAACGGCAGCGGGCGCGGTCCGTTCGTCATCCTCTGCGATCATGCCTCGCGCCGTGTGCCCGACGACCTCGGCGATCTCGGCCTCGATGAAGCCGCGCTGCGCGCCCATATTGCCTGGGACCCGGGCGCGCTCGGCGTGTCGCGGGAGTTGAGCCGGCGTCTCGACGCGCCGCTGGTCTATCCCGACATGTCGCGGCTGGTGATCGACTGCAACCGCGATACGGCCGCGCATGACCTGATCCCGAGCGTCAGCGAAATCACCGAAATTCCCGGCAACCGCGACCTGAGCGACGCGGAGCGTGCCGCGCGGATCGCGCGGGTTCACGCGCCGTTCCATTCAGCGATCGCGGCCCTGCTCGACGCGCGTGCCGCCGAAGGGCTGGAGACGGCGGTCGTCTCCATCCACAGTTTCACGCCTGTCTACAAGGGCATTGCCCGGCCCTGGCCGATCGGCATCCTGTCGAACATCGACCGCCGGCTTGCCGAGGGCATGCTCGCCGATCTCGGCCGGCAGGGCATCGAACCGCTTGGCGACAACGAACCCTATGCGCCCTCCGACGGGGTCTATTACACGCTCGCCCGCCACGGCGAGGCGCGCCGCCTGCCCTCGGCGATGGTCGAGATCCGCAACGACGAACTTGCGACCGCCTCGGCCGAGACCCTGTGGGCCGAGCGGCTCGAGCGGGCGATGCGCGCGGCGCGCGACCATCTGCACGCCAGGCAGGGGAGCGAACATGCTTAGCGCCATGCGCCTCTACATTCGCGCGGTGGACGGCTTCAACCGGCGGCTCGGCCGGCTGATCATGTTCGGCATCTTCGTGATGATCGGCATCCTGCTGTGGTCGTCGATTTCCAAGACCTTTTTCCTGCCGTCGCTGTGGACCCTGGAGCTCGCGCAGTTCGCGATGGTCGCCTATTACATTCTCGGCGGGCCCTATTCGATCCAGCTCGGCTCCAACGTGCGCATGGACCTGTTCTATGCCTCCTGGTCGCTGAAGAAGCGTGCCTGGGTCGATGCCTTCACGGTGTTCCTGCTGATCTTCTATCTAGGCGTGCTGCTCTACGGCGGCGTGGGTTCGGCGGCCTATTCGCTTGGCTATTTCGGCAGCGAACCCTTCGTGTTCTTCAAGGACCTGATCGTCGCCTTCGTCACCGGCGGGCCCGATGCGGCCTCCGAGGTGATCGGCTACATCGAGCGCAGCCCGACGGCGTGGCGCCCGTATCTTTGGCCGATCAAGTTCATCATGATTTTCGGGTTTTTCCTGATGCTGCTGCAGGCCGTGTCCGAGCTGTTCAAGGATATCGTGCGCATTCGCGGAGAAGAGATCTGATGTCCTATGAGATGATCGCTCTTCTCATGTTCGCCTCGATGATGCTGATGCTGATGACCGGTCAGCGTGTGTTCGGCGCCATCGGCGGAGTCGCGGCCGTGGCCGCGCTCACGCTCTACGGCACCGGCGGATCGGACATTCCCTTCTCCGCCGCCATGAAGCTGATGAAGTGGTATCCGCTCCTCACGCTGCCGATGTTCATCTTCATGGGCTACGTGCTGTCGGAATCGAAGATCGCCGACGATCTCTACAAGATGTTCCATGTCTGGATGGGGCCGGTGTCCGGCGGCCTGGCGATCGGCACCATCGGACTGATGGTGCTCGTCTCGGCGATGAACGGCCTGTCGGTCGCCGGCATGGCCATCGGCGCGACCATCGCCCTGCCCGAGCTCTTGCGGCGCGGCTACGACAAGCGGATGGTGACCGGCGTGATCCAGGCGGGATCCTCGCTCGGAATCCTGGTTCCGCCCTCCGTCGTGCTCGTGCTCTATGCGATGATCGCCCGCGCGCCGGTCGGTCAGCTCTGGCTTGCCGGCGTTGTGCCCGGCCTGATGATGGCGACGATGTTCATCGTCTATATCTACGTGCGCTGCCGCCTCAATCCGAAGCTCGGCCCGGCGCTTCCGCCGGAGGATCGCGACGTCTCGACCGCCGAGAAATACCGGCTGCTCGCCGCCGGCATCCTGCCGCTCGTCATCTTCGCCGCCATGATGGTGCCCTTCGTCAATGGCTGGACCTCGCTGGTCGAAAGCTCCGCTATCGGCGCGATGACGGCCTTTGCAGCGGCCATTCTCAAGCGGCGGATGACCTGGACCGTGTTCGAGACCTGCGTGCGCCAGACGCTCGCGATCTCCTGCATGTTCATGTGGATCATTCTCGCGGCACTCGGCTTTGGCGCCGTGTTCGACGGGCTGGGCGCGGTCAAGGCGATCGAGAACCTCTTCACCGAGCAGCTCGGCCTGAGCCCCTGGATGATCCTGATCCTGATGCAGCTCTCCTTCCTGCTGATGGGCACCTTCCTCGACGACACTGCGATGCTGGTCATCGTCGCGCCGCTCTATGTGCCGCTGGTGCAGGCGCTGGGCTTCGATCTGGTCTGGTACGGCGTGCTCTACACGATCACCACGCAGATCGCCTATATGACGCCGCCCTTCGGCTACAACCTGTTCCTGATGCGCGCCATGGCGCCACCGGAAATCACCTTACGCGACATCTACGGGTCGATCGCGCCCTTCGTCGCGGTGATGGTGCTGGCGCTCGCGCTGATCATGATCTTTCCGCAGATCGCACTCTGGCTTCCGGAGTATATCTATGGACGCTGACATCGCCTTGCGCGCCGCGCCGAGGCGCTGGGAGGCGGGCCGACGCGCCCGCATCTTCACCCCGCCTCAGCGGGCGTGACAACAAGAAGAAGCGCTTTCAAGCGCGGAACTGCAGTCAAAAAAGGGGACTTGAAGCCATGACAAACAGACGCGATTTTCTCAAGAAGGCCGGCCTTGGAACCGTTGCCGCCGCCGGTGCTTCGACGCTGGCCGCGCCCGCCGTTCTCGGCCAGGCGCCGATCAAGTGGCGCCTGCAGACCTACGCCGGTCCGGCGCTGGCCGAACACGTCATCAAGCCGCATATCGACGCCTTCAACAAGGCGGCGAACGGCCAGATGGAGATCGAGCTCTTCTTCGCCGATCAGCTCGTCCCCACCGGCGAATTGTTCCGCGCCATGCAGCGCGGCACCATCGACGCGGTGCAGTCGGACGACGATTCCATGGCCTCGCCGACGGAAGTCACCGTCTTCGGCGGCTATTTCCCCTTCGCCAGCCGCTATTCGCTGGACGTGCCGGTGCT
>MDTG01345344.1_pt1 | contig 49574 bp, 51 predicted proteins | sample 811421 | NCBI WGS metagenome assembly MDTG01 (sample SAMN05326645, study PRJNA326480) | marine metagenome | isolation source: seawater | place: Pacific Ocean: South East | collected 2011 | reverse complement strand
TTACAAAGTTGCGCTGAAAAAAACGTTGGAAAAGTGGCGCGCCCGAGATGATTCGAACATCCGACCCCAGAATTAGGAATTCTGTGCTCTATCCAGCTGAGCTACGGGCGCTTTAAATTATTATATTAAAAAGACGACTGATAAGATAGAGACAAAATCTCAGTACCAGGATTTTTATTACCTAAGCTAGCATTAGAAATATGTCCGATACTTAAGCCAATTCTGTCGCCTGATGGTATTTCGTAGCTTAGCTCTAAAGTACTTCTGAACTGAACTACATTCCCTAGATCTTTACCATCTCCATTTGAATATAATCCAGCGCCAAAACTTGGCGTTAAATAAATTTTTCTTGAAATTTTTTCTTCAACATAAAAACCTCCCAATCCATATGCGGCATCATCGGAGGTTATTTCAATTCCATAAAAAGGTTTTATTGTATAAAGCGGCTCTACTGAAGGGCCAAGATCAAATATTTTTTTATCTAACCTTCTTTCAAAACGAAAATCTATCGCTTCATTTTTTTTCTTGTTAAAATCATATAAACCTAAACCAAAAATATTTAATTCATCAGAATTAGCAAAATTTGGTTTAAGAAATAAAAAAATTAATAAAAAACTTAATACTGTTATTTTCACTAAATTTTTATAAGATAAAAAAAAAATATATACAATATAATTATTAATATTTATCTTTCTATAATATCAATTATATCAGCATTTGAAGAAAAAAGGCCCGCAACAATTGGGCCGCCAAATCCAGAACCCTTATATAGAGAACATACTACTTCATTTTTATTTGGTCCTGTTTTTTTAGGATCATAACCCCTAACTAATTTCTTAAAATTATAATATGGCTTTGATGTTTTTGAAAAATTATGAAAACCCCACCAGAAACAATCATTTTGTGCAGAAAGTGGTCTTGAAGTATCAACACCTCTATTAACAAATAAAATTTTTTCTGTATTTGGAAAAGAGGCATGAACAAGATAAGAAAAATAATCGCTATGACCTTCATAATTATTAATTAAATTTTTTGCTTTAGTAGTCCATTTTGAAATTAAAACTGTTCCTAACTCACAAGTTTTATATAGATCATTAATATCCATACCATAGGATGATAATGTTTTATCCACCCCATGCTCATGCATCCAAGTTAAAATTTCTTTAGGATTTGGAGAAAGATGTAATTCTAATAATTTTGTTAACATTTCTTCTTGAGCACCTCTAAGAAAAATAAAAGAGTTTGGTTTTAATTTAAATTTTCCCATAATTTCAGCACGAAATTTAAGTATTTCATTTACAGAAGAAGAAGATTCTGGGCCTACTCCAATTACATTTCCCAAGTAAATTATTGTATCATTTGCTTTAAATTCACTAAAAATTACTTTGTGTATTTTTTGAATACTATCTACATTTCCATGTATTGAACCAATTGCCCAAATACGATCACAATCTTCTAATTTACTAAATTTATTTAACAAAAATAATTACTTATTTTTTAAAATTGATTCTATTTTTTCTGTGGCTGAAAAATGATCTATTTTTTCAACTGAAGCTAATTCTCGGGCTAAACGCTCAACTGCCAATTGAAACATTTGTCTTTCACTATAAGATTGTTCTGGTTGATTATTTTTACGATAAAGATCTCTTACAACTTCACCTATCATAATTGGGCTTCCAGAATTTATTTTGTTGGTATATTCTTGAGCTCTTCTGCTCCACATCATTCTCCTAACTTTAGCCTTACCTTTCAATAAATCTAAGGCTTCTTGCATAGTTTTTTTTGATGCTAATTTTCTTAAACCTACTTGAGAAATTTTATCAAATGGAACTTTAAGTACTAAGTTATCCTGCTCCATTTGTATTGAGAGAAATTTTATTTTTACTTTATCAAATGTTAAATTTTCTATTGTATTAATTTGACCAACTCCATGGCTAGGGTAAACGACCATTTCCCCAATGTTAAACCCTGATGTGATTTTTTTTTTCTTTTTTTTTATCATATTAATTTATTTTTTAGGATCCCCTTCTCCGGGTTTATCACTAAAATGATTTTTGAATTTATTTTCTAAATTTTCCCATTTTTTAGCATCTTCTGGTGGTTTTTTTATTTGAGTAATTAAAGGCCATACATCTGAATATTTTTTATTTAATTCTAACCACTTTTCCATACCTTCATCAGAGTCTGGATGAATTGCATCTATTGGACATTCTGGTTCGCATACTCCACAATCTATACATTCATCAGGATGTATAACAAGCATGTTCTCACCTTCATAAAAACAATCAACTGGACATACTTCTACGCAATCCATATATTTACATTTAATACATTTTTCATCTACAACATATGTCATAATTCTATTTTTCTAACTTCTTTTTAATTTTATTTTTTACAAGACCACTATCTACATCTTTAATATGAAGTAATCCAGAAATTCTTCTCATAAAATTTGACTCAAAATCATCAACTATTTTGTTCACCAAAATAACCTCCCATAACATTTCCAATATCTCGAGCTTTTCAGAATAATTATATTTTTTATGAATTTTAGAGGTAAAATTATGAAAAGAAGTGTTATTTTCCTTCACTATAATGGCTTCATTATAATATTTTTTAGCTGTTTCTTGATTTAAATCAAAATTTTTACAAACAATTTCTATTATTTTATCTATTTCAATTTTTTCAATATTATCATCTATTGAAGAAGCTTCTATTAATAACGCTATTACATTAATAGTATCTTCATTATTATCCTCTTTTAACTCACTATTTTGCTTTTTATCTGTAAAAAATTTTAAAATCATTATTTTATTTGTTCATATGTAAGGTTGATATCTTTTGGCGAAATTCTATTCTTGGGCAATTTTAGAATTTTTACAATATTAACCTTTTGATCTTTTGCAAGTGTTATTATATCATTTATAGATACATTATAACTTGAATTATATTTTTTTATCTTATTTACCAATATATTTCCACTACTGCATGCTTCAGAAGATTTTGCTCTTGTATTAAAAAATCTTGAATAAAACAACCATTTATCTAAACGCATTATTTATTAAAGTAAGCTCCTAATGCACCGAAAGACTCTTTGTCAGTTTTTTTATTGAAAGAATTCTTTTTATTTTTAACATCTTTTTTTATTTTATTAAATTTTTTTTCTTGTTTTAAAATAAAAATTAATTGCTCATTTCCCATATATACAGACTCATAGTTTAAAAATAACATTATTTTTTTTAATGTTTCAGAATCACATCCAACTAAATTCATTAAATCAGGATCTTGAATGAACGTTCCAAATCTATATTTTTTTCTTACCATAAAAAAAAGTCTTTCATAAATATCTACTCTCACAGCAATGTTATTGATTCTTATATATCCAATAGCTAACCAGTAATCGTCAGAGATTTCATTCTTTATATTAAAATAAACCCTTCCATTAGAAGGTAATGGATATAAAAAATTTTTCGAAAATAATTTATAATTTTTCCATAATAAAGCTCTTAATTCAATTGATTCCTTTTTCATAAAACTTGGAAAATAAAAATATTGTGTGCCTGTTCTAATACCAAGTTTGCTTAATTCTTTTTTTTCTTCAGGTGATAAATTTTTATTAAAATTAATAAAGTCATTAGTCTTGGCACAACCTAAATTATGAAATAAAATATATGATATAGATCTAATTGATGAAAAATTAGAAATTTCATTTGTATCTTTTTTTATTGGTTTTAATAATTTTTGTATTTTATCTAAAACCCATTTTTGTAACCTTTTAGAAATCTTTTCTCTATTATGTGAATCTAAAAGTTCAGAATTTAAAACACTTAATTTAGGTAAAAAAACACTTTCTCCTTTTTCTAAATAACCAACTGGATCTTCACCCCAATATATATACGGTAAACTGTTCATTTGACTCTCATTTAAGTTTCCAAAATTGAATGCTTCATCAGGCGCTTTTATTAGAGAATCTATTCTTTCTGGTATCATTTTTAGAATTGTTTTTTTAGCTCTACTGTTAACCAAATTTGACTTAATTGAATTAATATCATCATTAAATCGCAAATTAAATCCTTTAATTGAAGCAATATTTGTCTCGACATGATTATCATTTTTGAATGTAACGTTTAAATTATTTCCTTTTTTAATTTTATCAAGAAAAAAATTACCTGGTTGATCAACAAATCTATTTTTTAACTTATTATGTAATTCGTCTGATAATTTATCTTCAATTTTTCTTGTTCTTTCTTGCCAATATTGTTTATTTTCTATCCATTCTCCTTGATTAGAAATATATGTCCATGTCCTAATGAATGCAATTCTTTTAGAGAGTAAGTCTATATCTCCACTCATATCATCCAATTTTTTTACATGTTTTTCTATTAAATCATCTGGAATTAAATTGTTATTAATCATTAAATTAATAAATATGTTCTTTAAAAATTCTATATAGCTTTCAGTCATAAGTTTTTGAAAGTCTGGAATTCTACACACTTTCCAAAGAGTAATAATTTTTTCAGAATTTATTAAGTGTTTTTTTATATCTGTGTCATATGATAATGCTCTAAATGATTTTTCATCTTCAGCATTTTTCTTTTTAATAAATATATTTGATGAAGGATTTTTATTTAATGAGTTCATTAATGACAAAACTGAACTAAAATCTAGCTCAGAATTTCTCCAATAAATTTTTTCAACAGAATCAAATCTATGATTCTCTAAAGCTTCTATTGAAAGCTGGTCAAGCTCATATGCTTTTTTAGATACACCAAAAGTACCATCATTTTGATATCTCCCTGCTCGACCAGCAATTTGACCAATTTCTGATAAATGTAAATGTCTGTGAAATCTTCCATCATATTTTTTTAAACTCGAAAATGAAATATGTTCTATGTTTAAATTTAAACCCATTCCAATAGCATCAGTGGCAACTAAATAATTTACACTTTTATTTTCATACATTTCTACTTGGGAATTTCTTGTTCTAGGACTTAGAGCTCCCAAAACTACAGCTGACCCGCCTTTTTGAGACCGTAATTGTTCAGCAATTGAGTATACATCATCTAAATTAAAAGCAATAATTGCACTTCTGGGTTTTAATTTTGAAATACTTTGACTTTTAACGTAAGTTAGTTTCGAAAATCTTTCTCTATAGTCAATTGAAATATTTGGAAATAATGTTTTCAAAATTTTCTCAATGGTTATTGAACCCAGCAATATAGTTTCAAACTTTCCTCTTAAATTTAAAATTCTTTCAGTAAAAATATGGCCTCTTTCAAAGTCAGAACATAATTGCACTTCATCAATACAAATAAAATCAACACTTTTTAAAGTAGGCATTGATTCAACTGTACAAAAAAAATATTTTGCTCCTTCAGGTAAAATTTTTTCTTCCCCTGTTATTAAGGCTACTAATTTTGAATCTACTTTTTTTAAAGCTTTATCATAATTTTCTCTTGCAAGAAGTCTTAAAGGAAACCCAAAAATTCCAGATTTATATGACAACATTCTATCTAAGGCATAATAAGTTTTTCCTGTGTTTGTTGGGCCTAAGACTGCCTTTAAACCTAAGTCAAAATTATTTTTTATCATTATAACTTTATGAATTATTATCTATTATTTGATTTAATAAGTATTTTAAAATTCCACCTGATTTATAATATTCTAATTCTTTTTTAGTATCAATTCTGCATAGAAGTTTTATTTTTCTATTTTTATTTATATTGCAATTAATAATTTTTTTTGGCTTAATTTTATTAATTTCATTAATGGTAAAAAATTCTTCACCAGTAATTTTTAATTTTTTTCTATTTTCATTATTAATAAATTCTAATGGCAAAACGCCCATACCAATCAAATTCGAGCGATGAATTCTTTCAAAACTTTCAGCAATTACAGCCTTTATTCCTAAAAGATTTGTTCCTTTCGCTGCCCAATCTCTTGAAGATCCTGTTCCATATTCTTTTCCTGCAATAATAATTAATGGAATTTTTTGTTCTTTGTATTCCATTGCTGTATCATATATGTTTGATTTATTTCCATTTAAAAAATTTTTTGTCAAACCTCCAAAATCTCCTGGAACTAATTCGTTTTGGAGCCTAATATTGGCGAAAGTACCTCTAATCATTATCTCATGATTACCTCTTCTTGAACCATAAGAATTAAATTCATTAAATGCTATCTGTCTTTCTGAAAGATATTTACCAGCCGGGCTATTTTTTTTTATTGCTCCAGCAGGAGAAATATGGTCTGTCGTAATGCTATTATCTAACATAGCTAGAACCCGCGCGTTAACAATATCACCTAAGTCTGATTGTTCTATAAAATAAGGTGGGCGTTTAACATAGGTGCTAGATGGACTCCAATCAAATAAATCTTTTTTTATTATTTTGATTTTTTTCCAATTCTCATCACCCTGGCTAATATCTTTATATTTGTCGATAAAAATTTTCTTATTTAAATTATTTTTGATAACATTTTGAATTTCCTGGCTATTTGGCCAAATGTCTTTCAAATAAACTTTATTGTTATTCTTGTCATAACCCAAATGATCTTTTTTAAAATTAAAATTAATATTTCCTGCAATTGCATAAGCAATTACTATTGGAGGAGAGCCTAAATAATTTGCTTTTACTTCTGGATGTATTCGACCCTCAAAGTTTCTATTGCCTGATAAAACTGAACAAACTGTAAAATTTTTTTCTAAAATTTTATCAGAAACTTCTTTTTTCAATGGACCTGAATTTCCTATACAAGTTGTGCAGCCATAACCCACAACATTAAAACCCATTTTATCAAGACTAATGGTTAGTCCACTGTCATCTAAATATTTACTAACAACTTTACTTCCAGGAGCAAAACTTGTTTTAACAAATTTTTTAATGTTTAATCCTTTTTCAAGAGCTTTTTTAGCTAATAATCCTGCTGCGACAAGAACATTTGGATTTGATGTATTTGTGCAGCTTGTGATTGCTGCTATTACAATTGATCCATCTTGTAATTCACTATTTTGTAATTTATCTATCTTTTTTTGATTTTTTGTAAAATCTTGAAAAGATTTTGGAACTTGATAAAGTTGAACTCTATCTTGTGGCCTTTTAGGTCCTGCCAAAGAGCTTGAAACTTCACTTAAATTTATATTAACTATATCATTGTATTGAGATGTATAACTATTATCTAACCACAGACCTTGAATTTCACTATATTGACGAACTAAATTTAATTCATGTTTAGTCTTGCCAGTTAGAGTCAGATAATTAATTGTTTCTTGGTCGGTGGGAAAAAACCCGCATGTTGCTCCATATTCTGGAGACATATTCGCAATAGTTGCTCTATCTGCAAGAGTGATATTGCTGACGCCAGTTCCAATAAATTCTACAAATTTACCAACCACTCCTTTTTTTCTTAGATGTTCAGTCACAGTTAATACTAAATCTGTAGCAGTAACTCCTTCAGATAATTTACCACTAAAGTTCACAGCAATAACTTCAGGTAAATTGATAGAAATAGGCTCTCCCAAAATTGCAGCTTCAGCTTCAATTCCTCCTACGCCCCAACCTAAAACTGAAAGTGCATTAATCATAGTAGTATGGCTATCAGTTCCAACTAAAGAATCTGGAAAAATAAATTTAGATCCATTAATGTTTTTTACCCATATTGTTTTTGTTAAATATTCTAAATTAACTTGATGACAAATTCCTGTTCCTGGAGGTACCACATTAAAATTCTTAAAAGAATTTTGACCCCATTTTAAAAATTCATATCTTTCTCTATTTCTATCAAATTCTAATTCTACATTCTTACTGAACGAATGCTTGTCTCCGTAGTAATCAACTGAAACCGAATGGTCTATCACCAGATCAACAGGAATTTTAGGGTTAATTAAATCTGGCTTAATACTTCTTTTTTTAAGCGCTTCTCTCATGGCTGCCAAATCTACAACAGCAGGAACACCAGTAAAATCCTGCATTAAAACTCTTGTTGGATAGAAAGAAAATTCTAAATTTTTATTTTTATAAATGGTTTTGAAATTTTTAAATTTTTCTAAGTTAACATTCTTGTTTTCTTCATTTCTTAAAAAATTTTCAATTAAAACCTTTAAACTATATGGGACTACTTCATGTTTAATATTAATTTTATTAAAAAAAGTTTTTAAACTAAAATATTTATATTCCTTATTATCAATAATAATTGACTTTTTTGTTCTAAAACTATCTAAAGATTCCATTTTAAAGATTTATTTTAATTTTATATATATTTACAATTATGCTTTTTTTTAATTTTATCAATATAAGTTACTGTAAATACTTAAAAATTTAAGTAAAAAATAAGTAAAATTGCAAAATATTAAATAAATTATTTATAAACTAAATTATTGACTTTGTGCGAAAGTTTTGAAAAATAACATTAAGCCTTTATTGTTTTGCTAGATAGCGAAACACTGTAGAAATTTCTACACTAACTTATACAAGGAGCAAATAATGGCTAAAAGAAGAAAAAAAGCTAAAAAAGCGGCGCCTAAGAAAAAAAGAAGAGCTGCACCTAAAAAGAAGAAAAAAGCAGCTAAGAAAAAAGCTAAAAAGAAAGCTAAAAAAAGAAGAAGATAGTTGAATTTTCTAGCCTTTTAATAAAAAGGTTTTTTTCTTAGGAATTAGAGATCTCTTAATGGTCTCTTTAAAAAGCGGGGTGTTAAGCCCCGTTTTTTTATGGCATTTCGCTCCTTTGTATCATAATAGTTTTGTTAACAATGATTTTGGCAAGTAATATAAGTTGTAAACGCGGAAACAATTTAATATTTGAAAATTTAAACTTCAAGATTGAAGATGGAGTTGCAACAATAATTAGTGGTAAAAATGGATCCGGTAAAACAAGTCTTTTAAGGATATTGGCTAATTTATTAAAACCAAAAAAAGGGGATATAATTTGGAAAGGAAAATCAATATATAAAAATATTGATGAATATCATAAAGAGCTTACCTACATAGCAGATATAAATTGTTCAAAGGAAAATCTTAGTGTTTATGAAAATATGAAGTTTTGGAAAAATTTATATAAATCTTCCATATCAAATGATCTATTTTTGAAACTCTTATCTAATATAGATTTAGATAATTATATAAATGAAAGAGTGAAGAACTTATCCAGTGGACAAAAAAGAAAGTTGGAATTGACAAGATTAATAATTGAAGAGAGACATACCTGGATACTAGATGAGCCTTTTTTAGGCCTAGATCAACAATCAGTTAGTATCATTGGTCAAACTATTTCAGATCATTTAAAACAAAAAGGAACAGTAATTTTATCTTCACATATACCAGTTAATATCACAAATAAAACTTATATAGATTTGGATTTACATGAGTCAAATTAATAAAAATTTATTTATTTTTTTCAAATCAATTTTAAGCATATCATTTAGGGATATAAAAATTCAATTTAGAAATATGAGTTATATTTATAGTATTATGATTTTTTTTATAATGATTATCCTTATATTTATATTTGCAATTGGCCCAGACGAAGAACAATTAAAAGTATATTTAATTCCGATATTATGGTCAATATTAATTCTTTGTTCATGCATTTCAATTAACAATTTATTACAAGATGATTATTTAGATGGTAATTTTGGTATTTATCAATTTACTGGAATATCATTTGAATTAATTGCAGTTTCAAAAATATTTACTTCTTGGATACTTTATCAACTTCCAATATTAATTTTAATGCCTTTTATAGCTTTTATAATTGAAATCAATGAAACTAAAATTTTTCATTTAATAATTACAATAGCAATTGGCTCACCTATTCTCACAGTATTTACATTAATATCAAGTGCAATGATGCTTACTAACAGCAAAAACTTAATTTTGGGAAGCATAATTATGATTCCTTTGTGTATACCCGTTATAATTTTTTCTATCGGTGCTATTACAAATGATCAAGAATTATTTAAAGCACAAATAAATATTTTGTTATCAATATTTTTTGCTTCTCTAGCGATAGGGCCATGGGTAATATCGGGTTGTATTAAAATAGCTTTGAAGAATTAGATATGTTTTCATTTTTATATAATCCAGGAAAGTTTTTTATAGCAGCGGAAAAAAGCCATAATTATATAAAAATGACTGCAATTTATTTAATGATTATTGGAATTTTGTATGCTCTTGTATTTTCCCCTGATGATTATCAACAAGGATTTACAGTTAAGATAATGTTTATACATGTTCCTGCTGCTTGGTTAGCGATGTTTACTTACGCATTAATGACTCTATACGGAATTTTAGCACTATCTTTTAAAATTACTTTTGGCTATATATTTATAAAAGCTGTTGCACCTATTGGTTTAATTTTTACTTTAATGTGTTTGATTACAGGTTCAATTTGGGGCAAACCAATGTGGGGTACATGGTGGGTTTGGGATGCTAGACTAACATCAGTATTAATATTAGGAATTTTTTATATAATAATTATGATTTTAAACAGGTCTTTTGATGATGTTGAAAATGGTGAAAAAATATCAACTATATTTGTTTTATTAGGTTCAATAAATTTACCAATTATTAAATTCTCAGTAGATTGGTGGAATACCTTACATCAACCTGCAAGCATCAGCAAGCTTGCATCTCCATCTATAGAAATCTCACTATTGTTACCTCTTATTGTTATGACCATTGCATTTAAAGTATTATTTTTATTTTTAATTTCATTAAGAGTTAGAGCGGAAATAAATATTAGAAAACAAATACTTAAGGAATAAGCTTGCTTATTACAAAAATGATAAATTATATATTAAATAATGATTAGTTTTAGCATTGAAATTCCCTACTTTTGGTATGTTGTATCAGCATATATAATTTCATTATTATTAATATTATTTATATTAATAAATTCTTTGAATTTACTTAAAAAGAATAAAAAACTAAAGAAATAATCTTTATGTCAAAAAGATTCCAGAGAGTTTTAGTAGTAATATTTTCTTTAATTTTTTTATTAGCATCAGCACTTTTAATATTATTTAATGTAAAAAGTAATATAGTATTTTTTTTAACACCGTCTGAATTACAGATTGAGAAACACAACAATACTATAGTACGTGTTGGCGGTATGGTAAAAGAAAATTCATATTCAACATATAATAACATTAAAAAATTTATCATTACAGATAACGAAAAAGAAATATTTGTTAACTATGAGGGAATACTTCCAGATCTTTTTAAAGAAAAAAGTGGAGTAGTCGTGGAGGGAAAATTAATAAATGATAATTTAAATGCATCTAAAGTATTTGCAAAACATGATGAAAATTATATGCCTGCAACTATATCAGATAAGTTAAAAGAAAAAGGATTTTGGAATAAAAATTATTAAAATGCTATACACTGGACAAATATTAATTCTTATTGCTATTTTAAATAATTTTTTAAATGTATTTCTTTTCTTTTTTTTAAAAAAAAATTCAAATTTCATTAAAAAAATTTTTATTACATCATCAAGATTAAATGCGCTGCTAATTTTGCTGGCTTTTTTATTTTTAATATTTCTATATGTTAGTTCTGATTTTAGAAATTTAAATGTTTTTTTTAATTCTCACTCAGACAAACCTTTAATTTATAAAATATCTGGGGTTTGGGGAAATCATGAAGGTTCATTATTATTATGGATTCTGATTATGTCAGTTTACAATTTTGTTTTTTCATTAAATAAAAGTTTAGATGAAAATCTTAAGAACATGACTATTTTTTTTCAAACTATAATGACTACGAGTTTTATCCTGTTTATGCTTCTAACTTCCAACCCGTTCATCATTAATTTTTCTAATCCAAATGAAGGTTTGGGGTTGAATCCAGTTTTACAAGATCCAGCTTTAGCAATCCACCCACCCTTATTATATATTGGTTATGTTGGATTTTCTCTGGTTTTAAGTCTTGCAGTCTCGGGAATGTTAACAAATAAAATAAATACTGCTTGGATTAAAACTACCAAACAATATTCAATTTTTTGTTGGGCAATGTTAACATTGGGAATAACAGTCGGGTCATATTGGGCCTATTATGAATTAGGATGGGGAGGATGGTGGTTTTGGGACCCTGTAGAAAACGTATCATTAATGCCTTGGTTAACTGGACTTGCACTAATTCATTCATTGCAAATCATAAACAATAATTCATATATAAAAAATTGGGTAATTTTTTTATCGATTTTATGTTTTTCTTTAAGTTTATTAGGAACATTTATAGTTAGATCAGGTGTATTAATGAGTGTTCATGCATTTGCAAGTGATTCTCATAGAGGTATGTTTATATTAATAATTTTTTTTCTTATAACTGGTTTTTCTTTTTTAGTTTTTTTAATTAAACCAGATAATACACAAAGAAATCCCCAATCATTGGTTTTTAATAAATATAGCACTTTAATTATAAATAACATTGTTATGACAGTTGCGTGTTTTACAATTTTATTGGGAACTATTTACCCAATTATTTTAGAAAGTATAAATAATCAAAGAATTACAGTAGGAGCACCATATTTTAATTCAACCGTAATTCCAATCGTTCTTCCAGGGCTTCTTCTTATGGCTATAGCGCCTGCTCTATCGTGGAAGAAAAATAGAATTAATGATTTTAAATATTACTTATATATATTTTTTGCTCTTTTAATTATTTGTATTATTATCTATTTTCTCTCCAACTATAATCCATGGGGAATTATTGGAATTGCAGTTGGACTCTGGGTTTTATTTCCATCAATAATTCAATTAATAAAAATCATAGTGAAAAAAGATATTGCTAAAAATAAAATTCCTGGGCTAACTTCTCATATTGGTATGGGTATTTTAATTTTAGGAGTAACTATTTCGAGCGTATGGCAAAAAGAAACAATCAACAATTTAAAAATTGGAGAAGAGATATTATTAGAAAACTATTCTATAAAACTCAAAAATGTAAAAGAAGAAGTAAAAAATAACTATATAAGAATGATGGGTAATTTTAAAGTTTTTGAAAATAATGTTGAAATAGGTGAAATTTACTCTGAAAAAAGATATTATCCAGTTTCTCAAACTGTAACTACTGAAGCTGGAATTATGCACAAATTTGATAAAGACATATATATTGTAATAGGAGAAAATATCAGTGATAATGAATGGTTAATTAAAATTTATTTTAACCCTTTTGTCTCATTTATATGGTTAGGAGCCTTAATTACAGTTTTGGGTGGAATTATATCTTTAAGAAAAATATGAAAAAAATTTATCCAAAACTTCCATTAATTTTTACTGTAATAATATTTGGTTTTTTATTGTATTTTTTAACTCAAGATAAGAATCCATCAAATCCACCAAGCGCTTTATTAAACAAACAAATGCCTAAATTTGAATCAAATGATTTAATTGATGAAAATTATCAAATTAGTAGTGAAGTATTTTATGGAAAAAAAATAATAATAAATTTTTTTGCTTCTTGGTGCTCTCCCTGTAAAGTAGAACATCCACTTTTAATAGAAATTGCAAATAATCATTCTGATGTTTTAATGATAGGTGTAAATCATAAAGACAAAAAAGATGATGCTATGAACTTTTTAGAATCAGGAAATCCATATGATCAAATTGCATTAGATAAAGATGGAAAAATTGCAATGGAATTTGGTGTTTATGGGTTGCCTGAAACTTTTGTAATTAATGAAAAAGGAATAATCGTTTTTGCCTATGTTGGCCCAATAACGAATAAAATTTATGAAAAAAAAATTAAAAGATTACTTTCAAATTAGTTTTTTTATAACTTTAATTATTATTTCTAGCAATTTTGTAATTGCTAAAAAAAATGATATTTTGAATAAAGATTTTGATGAGATAACAAAAATGTTAAGATGTATGTCTTGTCAAAATTTGAATGTTTATGAATCTGACACTGATTTTTCAAAACAAATAAAAAAAGAAGTTTTTGATCAGCTTAAATTGAACAAATCAAAGGAAGAAATTGTAGATTTTATGGTAGAGAGATATGGTGAATATATAGTTTTGAAACCAAGGTTTGATGGTAAAAACTTAATTTTATGGCTTTCGCCGTTTGTTTTGATTATTTCTGCATTATTAATAATTATAGGTAAAATGAGAAAAAACAGCTAATATATATAGTAATTGGCAAAAAAATGAGATTAAGTCTAATTTATTTAGTATTTTTCTTGTTTTTGTATTAAAAAATCAGAATTATTAAATTATTTGAAACTTGTGGAGGATTTAGTGAAAAAAATATTAATATCAACATTAGCACTTTTTGCATTACTTATTGCATCTGGTGTTAGTGCTAAAACTATTAGGATCGGAACTGAGGGGGCTTATCCTCCTTGGAATAATTTAAATGCTGCAGGAAATCTTGAGGGTGCTGAAATAGATTTTGCAAATGAAGCATGTAAAAGAATGAATGCGGAATGTGAATGGGTTACTCAAGATTGGGATGGAATTATACCTGCGCTATTAAATGGTAAATACGATATCATAATTGCAGGAATGTCTATTACTGAAGAAAGAAAACAAAAAGTTAACTTTACTGATGGTTATATGACAGATCCAGCTAACTTTGCGGTTCTAAAGAGTAGTAATTTAGGAAGTATGGGTACAAACTGGTCAGGATCTCAAGTAAAAAAAGTTGATCTCGCTAACCCGAGTGGCAAAGAGTTAACAGCTATAGCCCAACTAAATACTGCACTTGATGGTATGGTTGTAGGGGTACAATCATCAACAATTCATCAGAATTATGTTGAACAATATATGCAAGGGGCTGTTGAGATGAGACTTTACCAAACACAGGATGATTTAAATCTTGATTTAGCTGCTGGGAGAATAGATGCTCTTCTTGCTGATCAAGGAGCAATTATGGATTTTATGGCTACTGAAGAAGGTAAAGACGTTGTTTTCACAGGACCTAATTTTTCAGGTGGAGTTTTTGGAGAAGGTGTTGGCGGTGCTGTTAGAAAAGAAGATAATGACATCTTAGAAATGTTTAACAAAGCCATTGCTGAAATGAGTGCTGATGGAACAACTGCAAAAATAACAAAAAAATGGTTTGGGAGAGATATTTCTCTGTAAATCGAAAGAAAAATCAATAAACATAGAAGCGGCTTTTGCCGCTTCTTTTTTTTGGTATGATAAATTTTAATTTATTAATTTTAGGTGATACTGGATGGGGTGATGAACTTTTAATAGCAACATTAATGACCATCTTTGTAAGTATAAGCGCAATGTCACTTGGAATTGTTATAGCTATATTTACCGCTTGGACAAAAATTTCTGGAAGATTTATATCAAGATTAATCGCAAATTTTTATACTACAGTAATAAGAGGTGTGCCTGAACTTTTGGTAATTTATCTTATTTTTTTTGGAGGCAGTGCAGGAGTAATGTATGTTGCAAAAATTTTTGGATATCAAGGTTATATAGAACTTCATCCATTTACTATAGGTACAATCGCTATAGGATTAATTTCTGCTACATATTCATCAGAGGTTTTTAGAGGCGCTTACAATGTAATTGATAAAGGCCAAGCTGAAGCTGCAAAATCATTGGGACTCTCAAAATTTAAAATTTTTTATAAGGTTTTAGCTCCTCAAATTCTAAGACATGCACTTCCAGGCATTGGTAATGTTTGGCAAATAACACTTAAAGATACAGCTTTAATCTCAGTAACAGGCTTGGTAGAAATTATGAGGCAAGCAAAAATAGGCGCGGGATCTACTCATTCACCTTTTACATTTTATATTGCAGCAGCAATTTTGTATATTATTTTAACATCTTTTTCGACAAAATTTTTCAATAAGCTTGAACATGTCTCCAATAAGAGTCTTAGGATTTCACAATGAATTTTGAACTTATTTCAAAAAACTTTTATTTAGTTTTTAAAGGTCTTGATGAAACGATACTCCTAGTTTTATTATCGTTAAGCATAGGATTTATAATTTCTATTTTTTTTGCACTAGCAAGACTTTCTTCAATAAAGACATTATCAAATATAGTTTACTATTATGTATTTATAATTAGAGGAACACCATTAATAGTTCAAATTTATCTTTTTTATTTTGGGCTTGGGTCTATAAAATTTGTAAGAGAAAGTTTTTTATGGGTAGTTTTAAAAGAACCCTTTTGGTGTGGAGTTATAGCATTAATTTTAAATACAGTAGCTTATACGACTGAAATTTTCAGAGGAGGAATACAATCAATAACGAAAGGGCAAATTGAAAGTTGTAAATCACTTGGGATGAAAAGATTTACAATGTATTATAAGATTATTTTACCAGTAGCTTTTAGGCAGGCTTTACCAGCTTATGGAAATGAAATGATATTAATGGTAAAAGCAACTTCACTGGTAAGTTTAACAACTTATATGGAAATGACAGGTATAGCCAGAAATATAATGTCAAAAACTTTTGCTCCTGTAGAAGCTTTTGTAGCTGCAGGGTGCTTTTATTTATTTTTAAATTTTTTAATTGTGCAATTAATTAAATTTCTTGAATGGAAATATAATCCTCACTTAAGGATAAAATAATAAGCTATGAAATATTCAAGAAAAAACCCTTCTTCGAAATATATTGAATTAATTAAAGAATACAAATTAATGCATAAAAAAGGATATACACAAACAAATAAATTACAAAAAAAACCTGAGGATTGCTATGATGGTAAATCAACGATTTGGTTTGTAGAAATAATCAAAAATATAATTAAAAGTAATAAATGTAAAAATCTTTTAGATTATGGAGCGGGGAAAGGTAATTTTTATGAAAAAAATTTTCTTTTAAATAATAAGAATTATCCTGGATTTAAAAAATATTGGAATCTAAAAGAATATTTTTTATATGATCCTAGTTATAAAAAAAATTCAATTCTTCCAAAAAAAAATTTTGATTGTTCAATATGTATTGATGTTTTAGAACATATACCTTCACAAGATTTGTCATGGGTAATAAAAGAAATTTTGAGATTCACAAACAAGATTGTTTTTTTTAACATAGCCTGTTTTTCAGCCTTTGCAGTTCTCCATAATGGAGAAAATGCTCACATTACAATTAAAGATCCGAGGTGGTGGCATGGATTTTTTTCATCCATAATGCAGGATTATCCTGAAAAAAAATTAGTTTGTTACTGCACCTTAAAAGATAAAGATGGTAAAAGAAAATATTACGCATTTTCAATTAATGATAATTTCAAAAAATATGATAATATAAACTTTATAAACTAATATGAATTCGCTACTTTTTTTAATTATTCAAATAATAGATCTCTATAAATTTGTTTTAATTATATATGTTATAGCAACTTGGCTTGTAGGTTTTGGAATAATCAATACCGGTAATAGATTAGTATATTCAATTCTTGATACTTTGCACAGAATCTGTGAACCAAGCATAAGAATCGTAAGAAAATTTATTCCTAGTTTTGGAAATATTGATATATCACCTATTATTGTTTTTATATTATTAGAATTTTTGAAAAGATTAATTATTGAATATTGGCCAATTTAAAATGAAATTGATAGATGGAAAAAAGATAGCACAAAGTCTTAGAGAAACTTTAGCAAAAGAAATAAAAACTTTGAAAGAAAAACATAATAATGTTCCCGGATTAGCGGTAATTCAAGTTGGAGATGTTGCTGCAAGTAGCGTATATGTTAAAGCAAAAACAAAAAATGCAAAAGAGGTTGGAATAAATGTTTTTGATCACCATTTAGATGAAAATATTACAGAAAAAGAATTGTTAGATTTAATAAATAAACTTAATACACAAGAAGATGTAGATGGTATATTGGTACAATTACCTTTGCCAAAAAATATAAATGAACAAAAAGTATTAGATGCCATTAAACCTTCGAAAGATGCTGATGGTTTTCATCCATTAAATGTTGGGAAACTTTCAATTGCTAGTCACAATGATGAAAATCTTTTAATTCCTTGTACACCTTATGGAGTTTTAATAATGCTAAAAGAATTAAAAATAGGTTTAATTGGCAAAAATGCTGTAATTGTTGGAAGATCAAATATTGTAGGTAAACCTATGGCTCAATTACTAGTTAAAGAATCTTGTACTGTTACAATAGCTCATTCCAAAACTAGAGAGCTTCAAAAAATTTGTAAAAATGCTGATATTATAGTTGCTGCAGTTGGAAAACCCAAAATGATTAAAGATGGTTGGGTTAAAGAAGGGGCAATAGTTTTGGATGTAGGTATTAATAGGATACAAGTACAAAAAGATGGTAAAATAAAAAATATTTTAGTTGGTGATGTTGATTTTGAAGAAGTAAAAAATACAGCAAGTGCAATAACTCCTGTACCTGGTGGCGTTGGGCCAATGACAATTGCTTGTTTATTAAGAAATACAACAATAGCCTTTAAAAATAAATATACATAATCTTAACCAATATCGTAATCTTTTACGAAGATGAATATAAAAAATATCAACGAAAAAGCTCATAAATATAGATCCAAGTCTAAAGAGAATTTTAAATTATTTAGTCATAAAGAATTGATGAAATTACCTCCGTATAACGGAATATTAAATTTTTCTATTAATAATATTACTTTTGAAATGCTAAATATTAATAATGATGATGGTATAGTAACTAAATATTTTTGGAGAAATGAATATGAGGCAATTTCAATTAAACTTTGGAGCAATCTATCTAAAAAAGATGCGATTTTTATTGATGTAGGAAGTCATACTGGAATTTATTCGATTATAGGCAATCTATCAAATCAAAAAAATATTACAATCTCTATTGAGCCATATTTTTTAAATTATGCAAGATTACTAACTAACTTAAGATTAAATTATATTCCAACTGATAATTGTCTTTGTTATGCTGCTCATAATAAACCAGGTTCAGTAAATTTTAAAATTTCTACAAATAATTTTTATCACACTATGGGTGGAAGAATTGATGATGATGGAGAATTAAAAATAAGAGCTTTAGCACTAGACAATTTAAAAATTGATACCACTAATAAAAAGATTGAAGCAATAAAAATTGATACAGAAGGATCAGAAGATAAAGTTCTTGATGGAGCAAAAAAAATTATTATGATTAATAAACCAGATTTGTTGATTGAATATAATTTAAATACTTATGAAAAATGTTTGAAAATAATAAAAAACTATAATTATTCAGTTTATTTTCTGGATGATAACAATAAAAAAATAATTACATTTAAAGAATTTGAGTCAAATAAAGACAATTACGTTGGTCAAAATAACCCTTGGCCTAAGGAAGGGGCAAATTTCTATTGCACACAAAAAACTTTTAAAGAAGTAGTTTCATTAATAAATTAATTATCAATTATTTCGTAAGCATTTATTAAATTTTTTTTATGTACTTTTAAAAATTCATTTTCTAATATTTGACCTTGAAGTTTATACTTTTTAATAAATACACTTGTATATTTAAAACTTAGACCACTATAAGAAAAAATACTTTTCTTGAATTCATGAGGTAATATAAAAAAAGCATTTACTCCATTTTTATCAACACAAATAAATTTATAATTATATTTTTTAAGCAACACTTTCCAAGCTTGTAAAGAAGAACCAAAATAAAGTCCGCGCTTTTTATCAAACTTGTATCTGTCAAAATTTAAATGATATTTTACAACTAAAGGATCTTTTCCAAAAAATGAATTATATTCTACGCATAGTATTTTTGGTAAAATTTTACTTTTTAATAATCTGTTGATTATATAAAAATCATAAGAATCAATATCTATTGAAAAAAAATCAATTTTTAATTTTTTAAGTTTAATTATAATCTCATTAATATTTTCTAAATCAATTGATCCTCCGGCTAATTCTATTTTTCCTTTGGGATTAATTTTTTTTAACAAGGAAACAAAATTATTGATATTTTTTGGAAGATCACAAACTATTCCTGACCATCCATTTTCTATTAGATTTCTAGAATTATTTTGTAAACCATTTGAACAACCAAATTCCACAAAAAATTTATTATTTTTTTTTAATTTTTTTGTCAAAAAATCTATAAGGCCATCTTCTCCATTTTGTGAAAACTTGGAATATTCATAATCATTAATTTTTTTTGATCTCATTTATTATATTCAATTATTTTTTTCTCTAAAATTGAGATAACATTATCTATCTCTATTTCCTGCATACACTTTTTACAATGGTTACAAATAACTTTAGAACCACATGGAGACTCTGGCAAATCAACATAAAAATTGGTATGGGTTTTATAACCAACTATAGATGGGCTTATCCAGCCTCCAAAAATATTTATTGCATCTTTTTTTAATGCTGCGGCAGCATGAGAATAACCACTATGAGTCCCCACAAATAAGTCACAATAATTAAGTATTGATAAAGCCCCACGAAAATTACAGTCAATATGAATTGCATTCAATAATTTTTTTACACCTTGTAAATGAGGTTGGATAAAAACAATTCTATCTTTTAATGTATTAACAATTTTTTGCCATTTTTCAAAACCCCAATCTCTATTAAGATGAGCATCCCCTACTGCTCTCCCCCCAACAGCTTTTGCATAAATTTCTGTTTTTACATTTGGCTCTATCAAAACAATCATTTTTGGTGATTTTAAAAAATGTTCTTTCCATAATTTAATTGTTTGATTTATTATTTTTAAACCATGCTCTAACTCAGTTTGATTAAGATATATTTCTCCTGGTTTGACTGAAAATTCAAGATCCCAAACATTTTTATTATTGTCAGATTTTACATAGTTGACGTATGGTCTATTATTTACATAATTTAAGATCCATATATTATTATTATTTTCGCTAATATTTTTAATTTCTGAAATATATGGATTATTTAAATACATTATTGAAGGATAATTAAACCTTCCATCACCAATTAAAATATTTGCGTCAGGGAATAATTTTTTTGCTTCCTTGGCCTCTGCTGTAGCCATAATGTCATCGCCATATCCCATTAAAGAAAATTGACTTTATTTAACAGTCTTTTTTAAGTTTATTGTATACTGCAGTAAACCCTATCAAAGTATAAGTATCAGTTGTAAGTGTTCCTCTCGAAGATGTCCCCTTGACAATCATCTCTTTACCTTTCTTCATTGATTCAATTATTTTTTTATCATTTTCCGTCCAAGCTGTATCACCTTCAACAATTGATAAAAGATTCTTATTATTATCTATTATTACTTCAACTTCTTTTGTTTCTGAATAATTATAACCTGCATTTATCTGAATTTCAGGATTTGGTTGATTGTTAATTCTGTATACTAAAAAATAAGTATCTCCTCTTTTGGTATAATTACCCTCTTCTAGTAATGGAATGCTACCAATATAACACCAATCTTTGTCTTTTGTGAAAGTCCATTTCCCTTTTTCTAGTGAAAAAGATTCCGTAGATAAAAATAGGGTGATAATAAAAATAATCTTGTATAAACCGTTTATTTGAGTTTTCATAGCCTATGAAAATTATAACATAATTAGTGAATAATTGAAATTTTTAAAAATTTATTTATATCTATAATAGGTGCATAAATATTGTCTCAAAATATAAATTCTAAAAATATAATTGGTGATAGAAAATTTTCATTTATTGATTCTGATGTATTATCAATCATTAATCTTTCATCTTCTTACAACTGTGTTTGTGATAAAATAACTCTCAAAAATGGAAAAAAATTTGTGGTAAAGTTTCAAATTTCATCAGGAAATTCTAAATATCATTCTATATATTATGAGGGGAAATCGCTAAAAATTATGAATGAAAAATTTGGAAGTATTTTTCCAAAAGTTTACCATTTAGAAAAAAATTTATTTATTATTAATTGGATTGAAAATAATAACTTAAAAAATAATAACTCTGAAGAGGAGCTTGCATATTATCTATCTAAAATACACTCAGACAATAATGGTAGATTTGGTTTTGATTTTAATTCACCAATTGGAGGAATTGAACAACCTTGTGGTTTTGAGAATAGTTGGATAAATTTTTTTAGAAAAAAACGTCTCCAGTTTATATTTGATAAAATAAATTACTCTAATCCTATGCCAAAAGATATTAATAAAGGAATAGAAAAAATTATTAATAAATTAGAAACTTTTATTCCCGAATCAAATAAACCGTCATTAATTCACGGAGATTTATGGTCTGGAAATATTCTTTTTAATAATGGTAAACTTGCGGGTTTAATTGATCCAGGAATTTATTATTCTAATAAAGAATTAGACTTATCTAGTCTCTCTTTTTTAAATGCAGTGTCTAAAGATTTTATCCAAAAATATAAAAATTTTTCTAATATTGAAAATGATTTTGAAGAAAGAAAAGGAATTTATGAATTATATTATGCTCTTCTTAATGTTTATTTGTGGAGTAGAGAGTATATAAAAAACACTAAAGAAATAATTAAAAGATATGAATAATTTATTCTTACACACATGGATTTGGATCTGAAAGATGTATATCTTGAATCTCTTTCAGTATTTCTTTTGAAAGAGTCAGATCTACACTATCAATATTTTCCTTTAATTGTTCCATGGTTGTTGCTCCAATAATATTGCTGGTTACAAAAGGTCTATCATTTACAAAAGCATTTGCAAAAGTAGATGGGGCAATTCCATATTTTTTTGCAAGACTAACATAAGCTTCTATAGCTATTTCACCTCTTTTGGTGTGATGTCTTGAAAATCTTCTGGGCCAAATTGTGTATCTTGCCCCTTTAGGCATACTGTTAGATATATATTTTCCACTTAACCTTCCACCAGCCAAAGGGGAATAAGCAAGTAATCCACATTGTTCACGCATTGAAACTTCAGAATTTGCTATATCAAAAACCCTATTCACAAGACTGTATACATTTTGGATAGACATCATTCTAGGTAGTTTTTTTTCTTTTGAAATTTGAATAAATTTCATAACACCCCAAGGTGTTTCATTGGATAAGCCTACATATCTTATTTTTCCTAATTTAACGAGATTATTTAAATTTTCCAAAACTTCCTCAATTGCTGTCCAATCATTATCTTTAGGATCATATTCAAAATCTAAAGTTCCAAATTTAGGAACTTTTCTTTCAGGCCAATGCAGTTGGTACAAATCAATATAATCAGTTTTTAATCTTTTTAAACTTGCATCAATAGCTTCATTTATATTTTTCTTATCAAATCCCAAATTTTTTGAACCACCTCTTATCCAATTTAGATCTCCCTCTGTTTTGGAAGCAATCTTACTTGCAAGAATAACTTTGTCCCTGTTATTTTTTTCTTTAAACCAGTTGCCAATTATTTCTTCAGTTTTTCCATATGTTCCTTGTCTAGGCATAACAGCATATAACTCTGCGGTATCAAAAAAATTTATTCCTCTTTCGAGTGCATAATTCATTTGATCAAACCCCTCCTGTTGATTATTTTGTTCACCCCAGGTCATAGTACCAAGGCAAATTACACTTACATTTAAATCAGTAGTTCCTAGTTTGCGATATTTCATTATATTTACCTATTTATATGAATATTTTTAGATTTTGATCTTGAATTCTTTGATTATATAACGATATAAGGAATTAGACAAAGGAGAATTTAAATGGATCTTAATAAGAAAACTTATTCTAAAACTATAGATCAAACTATGGTAGATGAAGGATTAAGAGCATATATGCTCAAAGTCTACAACTATATGACTACCGGCTTAATTCTAACTGGTTTAATAGCTTGGTTTTTTGGTAAAGCCTCAATTATTACAAATGATTATGGTCAGCTAGTGGGATTAACTTCTCTAGGGGAAACACTATTTTATTCTCCTTTAAAATGGCTGATAATGTTGGCTCCTTTGGGTTTTGTTTTTTATCTAAGTGCAAGAATGCACAAAATGAGTCTTTCTAAAGCTCAAATTACATTTTGGATTTATTCAGCTATAATGGGACTTTCACTATCTTGGATATTTATAGTTTTTACAAATATTTCAATCGTAAGAGTATTTTTTATCAGTGCAGCTACTTTTGGTGCGATGAGTTTATATGGATACACAACAAAAAGAGACTTAACTAAACTTGGGGGATTTTTGTTTATGGGTTTAATTGGAATAATTATCGCTAGCTTAGTTAATATGTTTATAGGAAGTACAGCATTACAATTTGCTATCTCAATAATCGGAGTTTTAGTTTTTGTAGGGCTCACAGCATATGATACTCAAAAAATTAAAAATATGTATTATGCAGGTGATAGCTCTGATATCGAAGGAAAAAAAGCACTTATGGGTGCTCTAAGGCTTTATCTAGATTTCATAAATCTATTCATATTGTTACTTCAATTATTTGGACAAAGAAGATAATATAAAACCCGGCTTTAGCCGGGTTTTTTTATGAATGAAAAAAATAATAATAAAAAATATTTAAATTCTCTTTTAATAAAATATAAAAAGGGAAATAAAAAAGAAGCAATTTCAGAATTAGAATATTATACTACAATAAACCCTAAAGATACTTTAGCTACATACAATCTTGGAGTAATGTACCAAGAAACAAATCAAATTGCAAAATCAATTGAACAATACCTTAAAGTTATCAAAAAAGACAAAAAAAATTGGAAAGCTTATTTAAATTTAGGTTTACAATATTTTAAGAAAAAAGATTATCAAAAATCAAATGAATATTATTTCAATGTTTTAAAAGTAAATAAAGATTATCAACCTGCTCTAAGAGATTTAGGAACAAATTATTTATTATTAAATAATTATAAAAAAGCTGACGAATACTTAAATCGATCAATAAAATTAAATCCTGTCGACTACATATGTCTTAATTCTTTGGGGGTGGTAAAAATGAGATTAGATAAATCAGAAGATGCTAAAGATATATTTGAGAGAGCTATTTCAGTAAATAAAGATTATTATACTAGTTATAATAATTTAGGGTTATATTATGACCGGATTGGTGAAAAAGAAAAAGCATTTAAAGAATATAAAAAATGTCTAAAAATAGAACCTAATTATCCTAATGCATTAAATAATATTGGATTAATATATTATTATTATGAAAATAATGAAAAAGCTTTTGATTGTTTTTTTAAAGCTTTAAAAATTGACCCAGATATGATTGATATTTATTTCAATCTAGCACACACTTATTTTACTCTTAGAAAATTTGAGGAAGCTGAAAAATGGTTTAAAAAAGGTTTTAAGATGGATCCACATAATATAACTGGGCACTATAATTATTCATTCTATTTATTAGCCCTTCAACAATATAAAAAAGCCTGGATCGAATATGAATATAGATTAAAAAAACCATTAGTAATCTTAAACGATTTGTCATATGAAAATATTAAAGAAAAGCTATGGAGTGGAGAAAAATTAACAAATCAAAAATTATTAGTTTTAAGAGAACAAGGTGCTGGAGATGAGATACTCTATAGTTCAATGTATCAAGATCTTGCTAATATAAATAAGAATGTAGTTTTTGAAACTGATCCTAGGTTAATCTCCTTATTTAAAAGATCTTTCAAAATAAATTTTATAAAAGATAAATTCTATTCAAAAAATGATTTAGATAAATTCGACAAAATCATTTTTGCTGGAAGTTTAGGTAAATTTTTTAGAAAAAATATTAATGAATTTCCTAAAAGGAAAAATTATTTAATATCCAATAAAGAAATAGTTAAAAAAATAAATACTAGATTGAATAAATTAAACAATAATAAAAAGATTGGTATTTCTTGGTTTAGCAAAAATAAAAGAATAGGTGGAGGAAAATCAATAAATTTAAACGAAATGAAACCAATTCTTGAAACTAAAGGAGCAACATTTATAAATATGCAATATGATGATCATATAAAAGAAATTAATGATTTTAAAAACACAACTGGAATTGAAATTATTGATTTCAAAGATATTGATAAATTTAATGATTTTGAAAGCCTGGCAGGTTTAATAGGGTCTTTGGATTTATTTATTACAGTAAGTAATACTACTGCTCATTTAGCAGCTGCCTTAGGAAAAGAAACTTGGGTAATGGCGCCAAAAAATGATTCTTTATTATTTTATTGGAATACTGGATCTGATAAAACACCATGGTACTCGAAAGTAAAAATATTTCCAAAAATAAATAAATGGGATGAAACAATAGAATTAGTTAAATCAAATTTATCAAATTGGATGAAAAAGAATTAAATTTTAAATTTAAATTTTAAATAATTATTTTTTTCTTTGTTCCAAAGATCAGCATACTCTACATCTTTCCATTCATCAAACCACGGGCCACCTCTGGTAAAATGAACAGCAAATGGGCTCTCAGAATTATGTTTTGATGTCCAACCCTCAAGCCAATTCCACCTTTCATCAAGATCTCCAATTTCAATATCTTTTAGCCATTTAAATTGGTGCAAATATGATCCGGTCTCTTTGTTTACTAAATCTATCGATAATTTTTTATTTGATGGATGAGAACAGTTAAAAATAATAAAACTTGACCAATTTTTTCTTGGATAAATCGTTTGCTGTTGACCATCCATTTTATGTTTTTCAGATGGAGTGTAATCATGTTTTACACAATACACGGCTTTGTCTTCTGATAATTTATTAAATAATTTATTTGGGTCTTTTAAAAAAAGAATATCAGAGTCACAAAAAACTGCCCAACCCTTATAATTCATTAAAGCTGGAACAAGAAATCTTGTATAAGTAAACTCTGTTGAAGCTAGAGGATCTTTAATCCTATTATAAAAACCCATAGACCTTAATTCAAATTGTTTTAAAGCAAATACTTTAATTGTTGAAGAAGAATTATTAAGAATTGATTGCTTGCAAACTCTGTAAGCTATATCTTCCTTTGGATCATATCCAATAAAAAAAACTGGTTTTTCTATATTCATATTATTAATTATCTATTGATACTAAAAATTTAACTAAAAACCCATACAATTTTTTACGAAGAACCTATAATATTAGGAATTAAATTATTTTTTTCTTTTATTTTATCAGTTTTAGGCCAGGTCCATTCTAAAGAATTTAAAAAACCCCCCTCGCTAACTGGAGACCAGTTATCTTGGATATATCCAGTATATTTGCATACCCAAGTTTTTTCATAATCACCCATTAATATTCTATTTTTCCAAGAATTTGCTTTTTGGGCATTTCCTGACATACCTAACTCTATGTCATGCATAACTTCACAAACTGTTTTACTTGGTTTTGAGGATAATAGTGGTTTCATTAAATTTTTAGCTCTTTCCCAATTTTTTTCTAAAATATGCGCCTTAGCCATTGCAATAATAGAATCATATTCATTAGGATTATTTTTAATCAATTTAGAAACATTGTTAATAATGTTGATATTTTCACTCCTAGAGATATTAACATATTCATCAAATAAAATTTGATGTGGAAAGTTTGCCCAACACTTTAAAATTAATTTTTTTGCTTTTGTAAATTCATTATTATTTATTAAAAGTGATGAAAATTTCTTAACTATAGGGGGATAGTTTGGTCTATCATTATTTGCTATACTTAATAAATTAATTGCTTCTTGAGAAGAAAAGCTTTCTTTTATTATTGCGATTTCATAATTTGCAGATGAATTAGTTTCTTGAAATTCTTTTTTTGAAATAATTTTTTTGTAATAAGCATCTTTATTAATTTCAATTAATTTTTGCCAATTTTGTGTTTTAACTATTATTTGAATTATTGTTTCAAATATCCATTCTAATTTATAATTGATTTTATATATCTCTTCTGCATATATAAGAGCATGATGAAAATCTTGTTTTTTTAAATTTTGTTCAAGTAATCCTCTAAATCCTATTATTCTAGTATCTGAAAGTTGAAGCATTTGATTATAATATTTTTCTGCAATATCATTTTTTTTTGCTTTTTTTGCTGACTCAGCTTTGAGTATTAAAGAAATTGGATTGTCTTTTAAATAATTGTCAATTCTATTTGCTTGAACAATCAATTCCTTATCATCATTATTTGACATAGCTGCAATAGCTTTAACAATAGATGTTATACCTTTATTATAATTGTTGATAACCATAGAATTTCTAATTTTTTTTGGAGACTGTCTAAAAAAAATATAAATTCGGTAAATAATCAATATTAATACTATTAAAAAAACAGAAATAAAAATTATACTACTAATTTTGCTTGTAAAAATAATACCTTCCCAAAAGAAATCTACTCTTTGCTCAAAGGACATTATCCAAAGAAATAGTATAATTAATATTAAAACCTGAAATAATAAATAAAAGAATTTAGTCATTGTGCTTGCATTTCGTTTTTAATTAAATCTATTAATTTATAAGATTCGCTAAATTTTTCCGCTTCTTTTATCCATATTTTGAAATACAATTCTATATCTTCAATTTTTAATAATTCATCTATTGCATTTTGGATATTTTTTTGATCTAAATAAATTTTTGCTGAAGAAAGTCTTTTCACATTTTTATCTTCTGAAATGTTATTTCGATCAGGCTTAAGATTAAAAATATTTAAAAAAAATTGAATAAAAAATGAATCACCAGATTTTTTAATTAAATATTCTCTTAAAAACAAATCGCTACTTGAATTAAAGTTATTTTTTAATTCAGTATAACTTTTAACACCTTCATTAGCTATTATAGATAATTTTTCTAAGTGAGATATTGCAATGTTATTTGGAAGTATTTTAAACAGTTCATCAATTATATCATCATAGCTTAATCCCTTTTCAATACTTAATTGAATATTGGATAAATGTTTATCAATAAGAAAAATCTTTTCATTAATTAAATTTCCTTCTTGAGATAAATTGTTAGCAATACTTTTATCTTTTTTTAAAATTAATATTTGATTTAAAATTTCATCTAAATCTTCTTTTTTAACAGTGTTGTTTGATAAATCATCTCTGGATTCTAATGATTGAATTTTACTCTCAATATTTTCAATTTTTTTAATTAAATCAATAACTGATTTATTTGTTTTCTCAAGACTAGTTGAAACCTGTTCTTGGATTATATTTATTTCGGATAATTGATTATTATCCCCTAAATTCATTTGTTTAACATAGCCCTTATAAAAAACATAAATAAGAAAGATTATAATTAATAACAATATGATTGATGAGGATAATTTTGTTAAAAAATAAAAGTTTTTTAATATTTTTTGCATACTTTAATATTAATTTATTATAATATTAATATTATTTTAACACGTATTCTAACAATTAAAAATTACGGTATAAGTTGATATTTGCTATAGAAACAAGTTGTGATGAGACATCAACAGCAATTGTTGATTTTAAGGGAAAAATATTGAGCCATATTGTTACTAATCAAGAGGAGCATAGAAAATTTGGAGGGGTTGTTCCTGAATTAGCATCAAGAGCACATCTTCAAATACTACAAAATATCATTCCAAAAACTATAAAAAATGCCGGTCTTTCTAAAGAATCGATTAATATTTTTTGCGCAACCTGTGGTCCTGGACTTATAGGAGGTCTTTTAGTTGGATCTACTGTAGCTAAAGCAATGGCAGTTGCTTCTAATAAACCATTTTATCCAATAAATCACCTGGAAGGACATGCGTTATCAGTTCAAATAAATGATAAAGTATCTTTTCCATTTTTATTGTTATTGATATCAGGTGGACATACTCAATTTTATTTAGTTAATAATATAGGATCTTACAAATTATTAGGGTCCACTATTGATGATTCAGTGGGTGAATGTTTTGATAAAGTCGCAAAAATGATAAATATGCCCTATCCAGGAGGAAAATATATAGAATCAAAATCAAAAAATGGAAATAAAAATAAATTTAATTTTCCAAAACCACTTTTAAAAAAAAATAATTTAGATTTTTCATTTTCAGGTTTAAAAACTGCAGTTAAACTTGAGGTAAACAAAAGTAAAAAAATTAATAATAAATTTAAAGAAGACTTAAGTGCCTCATTTCAAGAAACAGTTACAAATATTTTAACTATAAAAATGAAATTTGCTATTCAACACTGCAAAAGAAATTATCCAAAAGTTAAAAACGTTGTAGTTGCAGGAGGTGTAGCTGCAAATAACTCAATTCGCCTATCCTTAAAAGAATTATGTGAAGAAAATAAATTAAACATTTATTATCCTCCTGTTTCATTATGTGGCGATAACGCTGCGATGATTGGCTGGGCATGCCTTCAAAGATTTAAAATTGGATATAAGGGTAATATTAACTTTAGGCCACGACCAAGATGGTCATTAAATGAGATAATTTAATCACCCCGAAACATCTGACAAAATTTTATTTATTGAAAAATTATTACTCTCGTTATCTCTTTTTAATATAAGCTCATGAATATGTTTTTGAATTTTAGATTGTTCTGAATGAATTATTTTCCATTTTAAATCGAATGGATATTCTCTAATCTTTGTTTCATATTTTTCATATCTATTAATACACACAAAGTTACCTTTGTCTTTTATTATTCGATGAATATTTATAAAATAATATTTAATCATTTCTTTTGTCATTTCCATCATTGATCTGATATTAATAATTAAATCTAAAGACTTATTAGGTATTCTTATAATCTCCCAATAGGGTAATAATAAGAAATCGAATTCATAATTAAAAATTTTTTCACCATCTTTTTTTAAATCTGTTAAAAATAAAAATTTTGAGTTAGGAAACTCCTGACTTAAATAGTAATTTTGTACTGCTAAAACTTCCGGTAAATCTATAATTATACATTTAATGCCCTTATAATTATGCTTAATTTTAGAAATTAAACCACCATATCCGCTTCCTATTTCTAATAATGTAATAGGTTTTGTAGAGAGTGATTTTTTTAAATAATTACAAATAATAAAGAAATAATATATGTCTGATAAATCGTGATTATTACAAAAGTAATTTTTATTACTATAATTTTTATTTTTTTTTTGATCAATTTTAAAAAATGTTTTAGTAGGTGACCCTACGTTAGACTGAATATTTTTTAAAACAAAATCTAATCCACACAAGCCAAATAAGGAATTTAAAAAATTTAAATTTTTTTTATTTTCTTCTGCATCAATTATGTTTTCACTAATAAGATCTTTAAAATCAAACTTCTCTCTTAAATCCCATCCATTTGAAAAGTTGTTGTTTTGATTAGTTCTTGCATTGGAAAAATTCATTAAATTATCATTAAATCCAATTGATATGGAGTTTCTTAAAAAATTTGGCCAGAATTCTGTCCTAGCTATTATTTTTTTAAAATCACTATTAAAAACATCCCAATGTTCACCTATATCTATCTTATCAGAAGTATTTTCTGATAATGAATAATTTTCATACATTGTAGAAAATGGTTGTTTTAGCTTCATATTCATAAATAATAGTTATTTTATTTTATAATTAAAGCAATATAATTATATTAGATTTAAAATAAATAAAAATGAAATATTGGCTTATAAAAACTGAACCAAGTACATGGTCTTGGCAAGATCAAGTAAAAGCAAAAATAACAAATTGGGATGGAGTAAGAAATTATCAAGCTAGAAATAATCTAATTAAAATGAAAATTGGTGATTTATGTTTTTTTTATCACTCCGTAAAAGAAAAAAAAATTATTGGGATTGTTAAAGTTGTTAAAGAGTCTTATCCTGATAAGACAGATAAGACTAAAAGATTTGTAATGATAAATGTAAAAACTTATAAAAAATTAAATAAACCAGTTTCACTTGAGGAAATTAAAGGAAATAAAAAATTAAACCACTTAAGTTTAATAAAACAATCAAGATTATCAGTAATGCCAATTGACTATAAATCATGGTTAATTATAATGAAATTATCTAAAGCTTAATAATGTCAAACAAAAATAATATATTTAAAACACAAACTGCATGGCAAAAAAATTCTTATTTTAATAAAAAAACTTATGAAGAAAAATATAGGGAATCAATCGAAAATAATGAACAGTTTTGGGCAAAAGAAGGTAAAAGGATTGATTGGATCAAACCTTATTCGAAAATTAAAAAAGTAAAATATAGTGACAAAGAAGTTTATATAAATTGGTATTATGATGGAAAATTAAATGCTTCAGTAAATTGTATAGATAGACATTTGCAAGACAAAGGAGATAAAATAGCAATAATTTGGGAAAGTGATGATCCCAACATATCAAAAAAAATAACCTATAAAGAGCTTCATACTAATGTTTGTAAAACGGCTAATGGCTTAAAAAAAATTGGAGTAAAAAAAGGTGATAGAGTTACAATATACTTATCAATGATTCCGGAATTGGCTTATGTTATGTTGGCTTGTGCAAGAATTGGAGCAATACATTCTATAATATTTGGAGGATTTTCTTCAGAATCAATTGCTGGAAGAATTTCTGATTGTGATTCACATTATATAATAACTGCAGATGAAGGAATAAGGGGAGGAAAAACTATACCTCTAAAAAAAATTACGGATGATGCTTTATCTAAATGTCCAAACATTAAAAAATGCATAGTAGTTAAAAAAACAGGTGCAGAAGTTGCTTGGGATAAAGTTAGAGACATTTCATATGATGAAATGATAAAGAATGTATCTGCAGAGTGTGAGCCTGAGGAAATGGAATCAGAAGATCCTCTGTTTATACTTTATACTTCGGGTTCTACTGGCAAACCAAAAGGTGTTCTCCATACTACTGGTGGTTATATGGTATATGCATCAATGACACACCAGTATATTTTTAATTATAAAGAAGGTGATATATATTGGTGCACAGCAGATATAGGTTGGGTAACTGGACATAGTTATATAATCTATGGGCCCTTGGCAAACGGCGCTACTACAATAATGTTTGAAGGTGTTCCAAATTACCCAGATGCTTCTAGATTTTGGGAAGTTGTCGACAAACATCAAGTTAATATATTTTATACAGCACCAACAGCTATTAGAGCTCTTATGAAGGAAGGGGAAAAACCAGTAGAAAAGACTTCTAGAAAATCTCTTAAATTACTTGGAACAGTTGGTGAACCAATTAATCCCGAAGCTTGGTTGTGGTATTTTAACGTGCCCGGAGGATCTAAATGTCCAATTGTAGATACATGGTGGCAAACAGAAACAGGCGGGATACTTATTGCTCCTCAAGTTGGAGCGATTGATTTGAAACCTGGATCAGCAACTAAGCCTTTTTTTGGTATACAACCTTTAGTTGTAGACACAAAAGGAAATGTCTTAGAAGGTGAATGTGAGGGAAGACTTTGTATTGCTGACTCTTGGCCAGGTCAAATGAGAACAGTGTATGGCGATCATGAAAGATTTATCAAAACTTATTTTTCTCAATTTAACGGAAAATATTTTTCTGGTGATGGATGTAGAAGAGATAAGGATGGAGATTATTGGATCACTGGAAGAGTGGATGATGTTATTATTGTTTCTGGTCATAATCTTGGTACAGCTGAATTAGAAAGTGCATTTGTTGCCCATCCAAAAGTAGCTGAATCAGCAATTGTTGGATACCCCCATGAAATAAAAGGAAATGGTCTTTATTGCTACGTGACATTAAATACAGGGGAAGAACCCTCAGATTTTTTAAAAAAAGAATTGAAGGATTGGGTAAGAAAAGAAATAGGCCCTATAGCAACTCCTGATATCATTCATTTTACTCCAAGTTTACCAAAAACAAGATCAGGAAAAATTATGAGAAGGATTTTAAGAAAAATTGCATCAAAAGAATTTGATCAATTAGGGGATACTTCAACTCTAGCAGATCCTAGTATAGTGCAAGATTTAATTAAATCTAAGGTATGATTATAAAAAATTCTTTTCTTTTGAAACTACATCTGAAAGATTTTGATTAAACTGAACGATTTTTAAATTTTTATACCAATCATTCTTCGATTTTTGATTTAAAATTGATTCATATTCTGAATGATAAAAGGCTAAACATTTTTTCCCTATCGCCCCAGCTAAATGAATGGTTACATTAGGAGATGTTACCACACAATCTAGAGTATGTATTAGTGCAATAGTTTCATCAATATCATTAAATAAATCAAGATCATTTATTTTTAATATTTTGTTTTCATTTTTTAAATTAAATTCATCAAGATCTTTTGTTTCACCATATTGTAAATTGACAATAAGATAATTTTTATCTTTAATTATTGATTTAAAATCTTTTAATTCAAAAGATTTATTATGTGCAAATTTAGAAGAACTTTTCCAAGACAAGCCTATTATTTTTTTAAAACTATAATTTTTAAATAATAATTCATATTTTGAAACTTTTTCTAAATTAGGTTTTAAAAAAGATTTTTTCATAAAATCACTAGAATTTTTTCTAAAATATTTTCCTAAACTTCCAGCATATATAAACTCATACCCATTTCTTACAAGGTCTCTAATCCTATCATAATTATCAAGGTTTATATATTCGTGGTCGCCAAAACTTCTTTTAAAGATTGTATTTAATCGCGAATCTATTAGAAATTTTAGCTCAGTATGGCATTTCAATAAGTCATTATATATAGAGCTAAAAAGAATTTTATCGCCTATTCCCTGCTCTGATACAACTACTAGTTTTTTGACACTTTTAATATCTTTATTTTTAAATAGGTTTTTTTCTATTATTGAAAATAATGTTCCCTTATTTTGGCCAGAATATATTCTGCTTTCAAAATAATCCCAGGCTTCGGAGTATTTTTTTTGAGATAATAATATTAATCCCTTACCTTTTTTTATTTCAGGAATATTCGAATCAATAGATATGCCCTTTTCATAAAATTTCAAAGCTTCTGTAATCTTATTTTGCTTTTTATATAAATTACCAATATTTTTATAATAATGAGGATTTTGAGGTTTAAGTTCTAGGGCTTGTAAATAATATTTTTCAGCTTCAGAATAATTATAAGTTAATAGATATGAATATGCTAAGTTAACTATAGCTGGCTCATTTTTATTATCTATATTTAATATCTTTTTGTAAGAGTTTTGAGCTTCAACAAACAAATTATTTTTAATCAGCGCCTCTGAGTATGCAAATAAATATTCAATACTTTGATTTAATGCCAGAGCTTTTTGAAAATATTCTATTGCTTCTTCAATATTATTAATTTTTAAATTTATAATTCCTAATAGATAAAAAGCTTTACTATTGCTAGAGTCTGTGGTGATGATTTTTTTTAAATCTTTTTGTGCATTCTCATAATCTTGTTTATTAATTTTATTAATAATTTGATCTAACATTTTATTTTAAATTATTTTTTTGAAACCATATATTTTTTAATTGATTTTAAATTCTTAAACTTATTCACTTTTGAAAATGCTATGACAGCTTGTTGTAAATTCATTTCTAAACCATTCATAAATTTTAATTTTCTTTTTTTTGATTCTTTTAACAAAATTGTTGGGTTTGGATCATAAATTACATCAAAAATTATTGTTGATTTTACAATTTCTTTTAAAATGGATTTTTTTATTGGAGATTTTTTTTTCTGATCTCCCCAACCTATTGTTGTGCAGTTAATTATTATTGCATGTTGATTAATAAGCTTAGGCAAAAATTGCCATAAATTACTTTTCACATTTTTATATGATTTTGAAAATTTTAATTTTTTATGACTTCTTCCTATTAATGTTATATTTGCTGTATTACCTATTTCTGAAGATAGATAAGCGACAACTGCTTTAGCAGTGCCCCCAGTTCCCAAAACCATAATTTTTTTATTTTTTATTGATCCAAATTTTTGCTTAAAAGAAATAAGCGCTCCTTCTCCATCAGTGTTTGTGCCAGCCAATTTATTTTTATCTCTAAAGATACAATTAACTGCTCCGATTTTTTTAGATTCTTTTGAGATTGATTTTCCTAACCATTTAGCAACATTTTCTTTATATGGAGCTGCTATAGCACCTCCTTCAAAATTTTTCATTTTTTGAAGATTTATTAACAGTTTATTTAAGTTTTTAGATTTACAATCCAAAGGTATCATTCTAGTGATTTTATTCATCTTTTTATAAGTCTTGTTCCATAATTTTGGAGATCTAGCCCCTTCTGAAGGATTAGAGCCAATTATTGCACTAAATTTATTTATTTTTGGAATTTTAATTTTATTTTCAATTAGAGAATCTATTTTCATAAAATATTTCTTCCTAATGCATTAGCAACACTATTCATAGATTTACATAAAGATTCAAATTCTTGAAAGTCTATTGGCTGTAAGGGATCTACGGATGCATTAATTGGATCAGGGTGTACTTCTAACATTATTCCATCTGCTCCTGAAGCAACGCTCGCTAAGGCCATAGAAGACACCCAAGGTCGCCAAAAAGTTGCATGCGAGGGATCTACTACTACAGGTAAATGTGTTAGTTCTTGAGCTGCAGGTACAACTTGAAGATCAAGTAAAAATCTGGATGTGGATCTATGAGTATGGGGCGCTGATACACCCCTTTCACACAATATAACCTTTTCATTGCCTTCAACTAAAATATATTCTGCAGCGCCTAACCAATCTCTTAATGAGGCCCCATAATGTCTTTTTAACATAATAGGTTTTCCAGTTTTTGCCACTGAAGTTAGAAAAGGATAGTTTTGCATATTTCTTGAACCAATTTGAATAATATCAGCAACATCAGAAACCAGATCTATAAATTTTTCCTCCATGACCTCAGTAATTATAGGAATTCCAGATATTTCTTTTGCATTTTTTAACCACTTGATGCCCTGTTCTCTTGTTTCAGTATACTTTGGTCCTCTATATGGAAAACTTAGAGGTTTAAATGCTCCTCCTCTTAAGAAATGAGCTCCAGACTTTTTTACACTTATCGCAGTATCTTTTATTAGTTCTTCACTTTCTACCATATTTGGACCTGCAAAAATTGGAATTAAGCTTCCACCAAACTCTACTCCAGATACATTGAATTTACTTTTATGATTTTTATTTTTTTTTGCAACCAATGGAAATTTTGTTTTAAGATCTTCTTCAGAAATATCTTTACCTGGAAATTTATTTTCAGTCATAAGTTTTCTCCTTTAGTTTTTATATACCAAGTTTTTGTGAATTAATTTTATCATTTATTGATATCCAAGAATTATTTTCATAGCTAGCATACAAAGAATGTATTATTCTAGTTGTTATTGCAGCATCCTCAGAGTTTACAGGTGCGTCAATACTTCCATTATTTAAGCAGTCAATAACTTTTTGAAGATAAGGTCCGTGGCTCAATCCATAGCCATTTGGAACTTCTTGTGAAAATTTATTAATAATTTCTTTTTCATTTTGATTTGAATTATTTGAATACCATTTTTCTATTTTATTAAGAGCTATTCCACCTACAGTAGCTATTGCTTTATCTCCCACAATAGAAATTGAAGCTTCCTGATCTTTTGGCCTTAGTCCTGTAGTTGCTTCAATAGTACCAAAAGATCCATTTTTAAACTTAATAATACCAACCATGGTATCTTCTGCCTCCAGATTGTTTATTAAATTTCCACCTGTTGCACAAACTTCAGTTACAGGGCCACAAAGCCAGTTCATTACATCTACATGATGAATTGCTTGTTGGTTAATTACTCCCCCATCTTGCTTCCATGTTCCATGCCATTCATCTTCATAATAATCCTGATATCTCGCCCATCTTAGACGGATGCTAGCGGTAATAATTTTACCAAAAGCACCTTTATTTAATTCATTTTTTAAAAATTGAATAGCGGGATTTAATCTATTTTGATAAACAACTCCTAACATCAAGTTCATTTTTATTGATAAATCTTTTAAAGAGTCAGCTTCGGAAGGAGTCATGGCTATGGGCTTTTCAACTATAGTATTACATCCCATTTTAAGTGATTTTCTTACATCATTAAAATGTTCACCTGATGGAGTTAAGACTAAAACTAAATTAGGTTTTTTTTTATTAATCATTTCAGATAAATCACTAAAAAAATCACAATTGAAATTTTTTGAATAATTTTGTGCCTTAGATATTTCTTTATCTGCAACTCCTACGATCTCAAAGTTTTTTACATTACCAGAATTTAATATATTTTTATAATGTTGCGCTACCCTTCCACATCCTAAAATACCTATTTTAATATTTTTCATTTTCAAGATTGGTCAAATTTTTTACTATTTCTAAACTTGTTGCATCCTTTATTTCATATGATACCAATGGATCATTAATTTCATAAAATCCAAATTTTCCACTTCCAAGTGAATTATTGCGAAGAGGCATTGGCCTTGATACCAAACCTAAGCCAACAAGACCAATAAAAGATTTGCTTTTCTTCAATTTTTTTGGGACAAATCCTTCATTTACTATATGAGTTGATTCTTCTTCTTGAACAATTATACCCCTATTTTCTTCAACAGCTGCTATTATTGTATCAAGTTCTTCATTAATAAGTTTTTCAATCATTTGATCAATTAGATTTGAATTTCTGAAAAAATATCCTTCTTGAAGAACTACTACTAGTTCTGGGCTTTGATTATTTTTTTCAATTTGATCAAGTGTGAATCTTACTACATCTAATATATCAACATAATTTTTTGAGAGTTCAGGTGGTCTTAAAAATGGTGCCTTAGCTCCAATTTTTTTTGCCAACTTTGAAGTGTTAGGGTTGTCTGTAGAAACAATTATTTCTTTGACATATTTGGATTTTTTTATTGAATTAACAGTGTGTTCAACAAGAGTCTTATTATTTACAAAAAAAGATTCTCCTTTTATTGGAATAATAGCTGTTATATTCATTTTATCTAATGATTCATTTTTTGGATAAGATACAAGGCCCTTAATTGATTCTAAAACATTTACAACATTGCTTGCTCTAGTTAAGTTTGAATCGTGATGAATACCATGCCAATGAAAAACGCTTGCTTCGGGTTCATAAATAATATTGTAATTTGAATCGATTACTTGTTGACCCCATACTCTATCTTCAATGTTTGAGACTTTTTCGTCAAATGGAAATTTATTCCAAATTTCTCTCCTAAATGCACTGTTTGCGTTATGAAAAAATGAATCTTTTTTTTGTATTTTTTTATCTAGACCAAAAACAGTTAACAAATCTCTCTTATCTAAATCACTTGAATATGAAAATGGCTGTTGTCTTCCATAAACTCCAGCTACTTCTTCATTTTTTAGATCATTTATTAAATTAGACAGCCAATTTTCATTTGTTGGAACACAATGTCCTGATAAACAAACTATATATTTCCCTTTAGATGCTTTAATGCCATCATTTATTGATTTACCGGGTAAAAATTCTTTTATTGTTATTATCTTAACTGAAAATTCTTTTGCTTTTTTTACTGTCATATCTGTTGATAAATTATCAACTATAATGACTTCTATATTCTTATGAGTCTGATTAAAAACAGATTGTAAGCATGACGAAATCCATCTTTCTTCATTTTTTGTTCTAATAATTATTGATACTAAGGGATTTTGAGAATTCATAAGTTAAAATTTTTTATAATTAAATTAGCAAGTTTTAAATCATTTTTTGTATGGATATCAACAAACGAAAATTCATTTTTATGCATTATAATTTCAACTCTATTACCTATTCTTTTTCCTTTACGCCATAAATAAGCTCTGCTTGCGCAACTCAACCCTGTATCTTCCCTTACAATTGACCTTCGTACTTGTCTAGATTGATATAGCGACATCCATTTTCTTAATCGAGTCCATTTTTTGTTTTTATTTTTTTCCCAAAAATTTTTGTGAGTTTCATATCCTACAAAAACACTTTCTATTTTTGGTTTTCTTTTTAATATATTTACAGCTTTTTTAATCCAGCGATGATCTCTAAAAATATCAGTAGCTGTTAAAAAAACAGCGATTTCGTATTTTTTATTAAAAATTTTTTCATAACTTAAAATGGCGTGTTTTAGAGTTTCTTCAGTAGTAGATAAACTTCCTGAAATCTTTTTGGGTCTAAAAAATGGAACTTCAGCTCCATATTTTTTTGCAACTTTTGCAATTTTTTCATCGTCAGTTGAAACCAAAATTGTTCCTATAACTCCAGATTTAATTGCATGTTTAATAGGTCTAGAAATTAGAGGTTCTCCATCTATTTTTAATAAATTTTTCTTAGGCAATCCTTTTGATCCACCTCTTGCTGGTATAATGCAAATTACATCATCATAATTATTTTTTTTCATATACCTAACAAATATATAGCATTAAAATAGTAATTAAAACTTATTTCTAAGTCTTTTGATTATTTCAGAGAGAGTGTTGTTTAAATTTTTTTTAATATAAAATATCTTTAATTTATCATACCACTCACAATTTCTATTTTGTTTCTTAGAATACAAAAAATGTTCATGATCATCATGGATAATCTCCCAAGTTTCAGTGCCTAATGAACTAGCAAAATTGCTGTTGATATTTGCGACTGTGATTACTAAATCTAGATTTGATATTAATGAAGCTAAATCATCCAAATTATTAAATTTATCTAATTCTTGAATATCAATTATTTTATTTTTATTTTTAGAATTAAAATTATTTATTTCCTGTTTTACTTTACCGTATTGTAAATTAACAAAACCAATATCTCTATTGTCTCTATTATTAATTAGTTTAGAGAAATCTTCCAATCTAAATGATTTTTTTAAAAATGATTTAGATCCAGATTTCCATGAGATTCCAATATATTTTTTTTTATTATATTTTAATAAAATATCTTGATATTTTTTTGATATTTTTTTGTCATCAGTAAGATATGGTTTATTTTTAAAATCTATTATATTATTTCTAAAAAATTTTCCTAAACTTCCAGCATAAATAAATAAATATTTTTTTTTCACATAATAAAAAATTTTATTTAAATTAGATTCTAAAATAAAATCTTTAAATTCAAAGCTTCTTTTAAATATTTTTAAAAGCCTATCATCTACGACTATTTTACACTCTGGATTTAATTTTATAAATTCTTTATACATTGAGCTAAATAAAATTTGGTCCCCAATACCCTGTTCTGGTACAATTATAATTTTCAAATTTTGTGGAACTAATTTTTTATTATAAATATTATTCTTTATAATTTTATAAATATCAGTATTTGTATACTCAGCTAATATTCTATTATCATATAGTGCCCAACCATCTTTGTATAATTTCTTTTTTAAAAGTATATAAGATTTATTAAATTTAAAATTAGGAATATTTGAATTAATTTTGATTGCATTATTATATGATCTTAAAGCCAAATTTAATTTACCAAATTTCTTATATAAATTACCTAAATTAAATTGTAAAAATTCATTATCTGGTTTGATTTTTATTGCTCGAAAAATATAATTTTTTGAATTTTTATAATCCTCTTTTAACATGTAGCAATAAGCTATATTACTTAAAGATTGAATGTGATTCCTATCAATCAATAATAATTTTTTGTATGTTTCTATTGCCTCATCTATTTTATTTGATTCTAAACTTTTATTCCCTTGATCTAAAAGAGATTCAGGCGTTTTTTTAATTATATTTTTCTTTTTTGATACATTGATACCAATATTTGCATTCATTTTATTGCGGTTTCCAGTGTTTTAAGCACCTTGGTTCATATACGTCGGATGCTCCTACTTGTGTTCTTTCTCCACCTTTATTTTTTCTATAGGTTTTTGTAGCTTCTTGTCCGCATATGTTACAAAAACCATATATTTTAGTTATTTTATCCGCAAGTCCAAGAAGTAATGATGAGGTTTCCCAAGGCTTACCTCTAGAATCTTGATCTAATCCAGCGCATACAACATTGATTCCTGAATTTAGTAATTCATCAATGTTTTCTAAAGTTTCATCTGCTTTCATAAATTGAACTTCATCTAAAAACAATGTGTCTAAATTTTCAGTATTAAAATCAAATCTTTTTCTAGCATCAGTCCAATTTGCAATGGAATAACATTCATGTGTAATATTATTATGGGTAGATATTAGTTTTTCAGAATATCTATTATCAATTATAGGTTTTAATACCAATATTTTTTTTGTTGGTGTTTTACCCAAAGAATTTTTTTTAAAAGCTCACTGGTTTTTCCAGCAAACATCGCACCAACAATAGTTTCAAGGGTTCCTCTTTGCACAAAATTTTATATCATATATTTTGTATATAAAATAATAATTATTTAAGTAATTTATCTAAAAATATTTTAATTTTTTGATAATTAATAGATTCTATACAACCTACAGGGTTATTTAAAAAGTATTTATAGCTTTTTTTTAAATTCCCTCTGTTTAATAAATGTATCTGTGTATTTTCAAATACTAATTTTTTTTCTTTTTTTAGTGAATAATAGCAACCATGTTCATTATTAAAATTTATAATATTCGTAAGTCCACAAGGCGCAGAACAATAATTTGATTTAAAGTTAGAATTATAATAAGTAATGTTGCTATTGTCATATAATATTTTTTTTGAATCTACTGAAGTAGAAATTAAAATTCCTTTTTTGTTATAAATTTTTGATATATGCAATGGCCCAGAATCACAAAAAACACCAAACTCTATAGATTTAATGTATTTGACTAAATCCTTTAAATTACTTGGATTATAAACTTTACATTTATTTAAATTTTTAAGATTGCGAAAATGTTCAGTAGTTATTTGATCATTTCCTAATATTACATCAACTTCATATTTTTTATTTATTAAGTGGCTAATTATATCATCAATTAAATTAATAGGTAAAGTTCTTATTGGTGAATTAGAAATAGGGAAAATGGAAATTCTTGAAATTTTTTTATTAGCAAAATTTTTTTTTAAAATTTTATTTTTAATTTTAAAAAAATTATTTATTGCTTCTTCAATATTTTCTCTTTCATATTTTTGTAATTTCAGTAAATTAATCTCACTTGTGAAATGGAATACAGTGTCATATTTTTTCATCTGCGATTCACTTATAAAATCAGAATAAATATTATCTGCTTCTGTAAAGTGAGATAATATTTCATGAGCGTTAGAACAAAAAGCAATTCCAATCTCTTTAAAAATTTTATTTAATTTAATATTTTTTATAGCTAAACCATACTCGATTGAGTCACCTATGCCTGGATTTGGTGGAAGACAAAATAGTATTTTTTCTGATTTTGGTAAATATTTACTATGTTTTTCTATATTAATTTCTTTTAATAAATCTTGATTATTTTTTTTATTAAGTATTTTCCAAATAGATGAGTTTTTAGAGAAGTATTTTGTATCTTTTTTAATATATTCTACATCACAATTTTTCAAATCCAATGATGAAGTTGAGCAGTTTTTATTTAATATAAAGCTAAAAAATGGCATTAAAATAAATATTATTGTCTACTTCTTGCATTTTTTTGATATTAAGCATTCATTATGACCGATGGTATTAATTCAAGAATTGTTATAGTAAAAATACTTAAAAAGATAAAAGAATCAAGAATTAATATTGATCAATGTTTTGAAAAAGAATTAAAAAAAATAAATTTATCAATAAAAGATAAAAAATATATTTATAATGTTGTAATAACAACAATAAAAAATATCAATTCTATTGATCAAATATTAAAAAATTTTACTAAAAGTGTTAATAAAAAAGATGTATCTTATTTTTTTATAATAAGTGCAATATCACAAATATTTATTTTAAATCAAAAAGAATATGCAGTAATTAATTCAACTTGCGAAGCATATAAAAAACTAAATAAAAAAAAGTTAAACTTTATTAATGGGCTTCTTAGAAATATTACTAGAAATAAATCATCTATAAATATAGATAAGCTAAATAAATCTTTACATCCTATATGGTTTAAAAATATTTTAAAAGAATTGCCAACAAGTAAAAGAAAGGTCATCTATAAATCAATTACAAAAAGACCTCTAATAAATTTAGTTTTTAAGAATAATAAAAAATTGAATATAGTTAAACAAAAATTTTTAGAAACATCTAAAAATAGTTTAGCTTTATCTGAATTTATAGATTTAAAAAAAATATCAGGTTACAATGAGGGTCTGTGGTGGGTTCAAGATTTTGCATCTACTATTCCAGTTAAATTAATTCCGAATTTAAAAAATCAAAATATATTGGATATGTGTGCGGCACCAGGAGGCAAAACTTTTCAACTATTAAATAGTGGTGCTAGGGTAACATCTTGTGATATTTCTATTAATAGAGTTAAATTGTTAAAAGAGAATGCGCGTAGATTACAATATAATTTAAATATAATTAATATGGACGCTTTAAAAATATTAGAAAATAAATTTTTTGATACAGTTTTAATTGACGCACCTTGCAGCTCTATTGGAACAATTAGAAAAAATCCTGAAATTCTCTATAGAAATAGCGGCCCAAATTTTGAATTTTATTTAGATTTACAATATAAATTACTAGAAAAAGCAAAAAAATTGTTAAAAATTAATGGGACTCTAATATTTGCAGTTTGTTCATTTAATAAAAAGGAAGGTGTAAAACAGATAGAAAAATTTTTGTTAAAAAATAAGAATTTTCAAATAAATCCTATAATTAAAAGTGAATCAAAGGGTTTTAAAAAATTAGTTACTAAAGAAGGTTTTTTTCAATCATATCCTGATGATTTAAATGAAATTGGTGGTATTGATGGGTTTTTTATAGCAAGGTTAATTAAAAAAAATGATAATGCTTTATAAAATTATTAAATATTTAGTTATTAAAAGTTTTTTATACAAAATATATTTATTAATACGAACTAAGAAAGAATTTGAAGGAATTCAAAACTTTAATATTGTTCCTACTAAAAAAAAATCTCTTAATAGTCTTTTAAAAATTAATGAAGATTATTTTTCTTCTAATCCTGAAAATAAAATACCCATAGAAATGCACAGTTTTGATTGGTTAAATGATTTTAAAAAAACAGGTGGTATCAATTTACTAAAAAAATCAAGGCACTTAATTTTGGATTGGAAAAACTGTGATTTTAACTTGTCTTCAAATGTCTGGAATGAATTGTTGATAGCCAAAAGAATTATTAATTTATCTACAAATTTTGACTACTATGGCACAACTGCAAGTAAAGAATTCAAAACTATTGTTACAAATTTAATTTTTTTTCATTACAAAAATTTACTATTCCTTAAAAATTTCTATCTTGAAAAACATGATATCGACTTGGAAGTATCAAAAGCATTATTATTAACGTCTAGTTTTTTTGGAAAAAAAAAGGATTTTTTTAAATTAATAAATTTTATAAAAAAACAAACTATGCATCAAATTAATAAGGATGGATTTCATAAAAGTATTAATATTTTTGAACAAGCGAAGTTTATTAACAATTTAATAGAAATAAAAAATATATTACTTTTTAATAAATATAATAATTGGTCTGGTATAGATAATATAATTGAAGAAATGACATCAGTTTTAAAAAATTTTTTTCACAAAGATCAGAGCTTGCCTTTATTTAACGCAACAAACAATAAGCAAATTGATTATGTTAGATACATAGCAAACTTACAAAAGGATTTAAAAGTAAAAAAACTTTTTGAAATAAAGGATGGTATTGCGGTAGTTGAGGCATCGACAACAAAAATTTTTTTTGATGTTACAAAGCCAAATAGCAAATTATTGAACAAAAGAATGCATTCTGGGACTTTAAGTTTTGAAATGAGTCATGATAATGAAAAAATAATTACAAATTGTGGATCTCCAGAAAAATATTTAGGAAAAAACCAAGTATATTTTCGATATTCAGCTGCACATTCTACCTTAACAATTAATAATACTAATATTAGCGAATTATCTGAAAAAAATGGGTATAGAAGAATACCAAAAAATATTAAAAATTCATCAGAAGAAAAAAAAGATTTTTATAAAATTACTGCATCTCATGATGGTTACAAAAATAATTATGGTGTTTTAATTAGAAGAACTCTAAAAATAAATAAGGACGGACTATTAATTTTGGGATCCGATGAAATACTCAACTTAAAAAAAGTAAATAAAAACAATACTTTCGAAATAAGGTTTCATTTAATGCCAGAAATTATTAGTGCTTTAACAAATAATGATGAACAAGTTATATTAAAATTAAAAAATGGTATGGCTTGGTATTTGAGGTCTGAAAACAATAAACTAAGAATTGATGAAAGTCTTTATATGGGAAGTGGAAGCCAGCCTCTTGCATCATCACAAATTGTTATTTATGGATCTATAAGTAAATTAAAGAATATAGTAAATTGGGAATTAAAAAAGGTTACATAAATGAAAGAATATGCTTTGATATCTGTACAAAATAAAAAAAACCTTTCTATTATTTGCAAAATTTTCAAAAAAAACAATGTTGACATTATTTCTACTGGAGGCACATATAAAGCAATAAAAAAATTAGGATTCAAAGTTTTAAAGGTTTCAGAAATAACGAAATTTGAAGAAGTTTTAGATGGAAGAGTTAAAACTCTTCATCCAAAAATACATGCTGGAATTTTATTTGACAGAAAAAAAAATAATCATCAAAAAACTATAGCTAAAAAAAACATACCTACTATTGAATATCTTGTTGTAAATTTATATGATTTTAAAAAAACAATCAAAAATACAAATGATTTAGAAAAATGTATAGAAAATATTGATATAGGTGGGCATTCATTAATTAGATCTGCTGCAAAAAATTACAAATATGTAAATGTTCTGACTGACATAAAAGATTATAAAAAGCTTAATTATGAATTAAATTTAAATAATGGAAAAACATCCATTAACTTTAGAAAAAAATTAGCAAGCAAAGCATTTAAATCAATATATAAATATGACTTAGTAATTAGCGATTGGTTCAATAATAATAATAATTTGTTATTTAAAAAATTAAAATATGGTGAAAACCCTCACCAAAAAGCTCGTTTAGTTTCAAAAAAAAATAATCCTATTTTATCTTTCATAAAAAAAATTCAAGGTAAAGAAATGAGTTATAATAACATTAACGATACTATATGTGCGATATCATGTATTAAAGATTTAAAAAAATTTGCAACTGTTTTTGTTAAACATGCAAATCCATGTGGAGCAGCTCAAAATAATAACATTTTAAAAGCTTTTGATAATGCATTAGCGTCTGATAAACAAAGTGCTTATGGTGGTGTCGTTATTTTTAATAAATCTGTAAATGATCAGCTTGCTAAAAAAATAAAAAAAATTCATTTAGACATAGTTATAGCGCCTAATTTTAGTAAATCTGCTTTAAACATATTGAAAAATAAAAAAATAATTATATTAATTTTAAAAAAAACAAATCAAAAAAAAGAATTAAAATCGATACCAGGAGGCTTAATTGAGCAGGAAGTAGATAAGGTTGTAGTTAAACGAAAAAATTTAAAATGTGTAACAAAATATAGCTCTCAAAATAGATTATTAGATGACATGATATTTGCATATACAATTGCTAAACATGTTAAATCTAATGCGGTAGTTATAACAAAAAATTTTCAAGTTTTAGGAATTGGCGCAGGTCAAATGAGTAGGGTTGATGCAATTGAAATTGCAATGAAAAAAATGACGAAGAATTTTGCCAAGAATAGCAGTTATGTTATTGCTTCTGATGGATTCTTGCCCTTTTCAGATAATATTAACAAATTAAAAAAACCAGGTTGTAAAGGAATAATTCAACCAGGGGGTTCAAAAAATGATTCTTTTATTATTAAAAAAGCAAATAAATATAAAATTCCTATGTATTTTACAGGTATAAGACAATTTAAACATTAATGTATTTTAATAGAGAAATAAAAAAAAAGAATAAATTATATAAGAAAAAATTGGTAAAGTTTGAATCAAAATTTAATATTAATACATTAAATTTTTTTATTTCAAAACATCCAAAACTAAAAGGTGGTAGAAAAAATTACATAAAAAAAGAAGTAAATAATTCAAAAAATATATGTCTAACAAAGCTATATAAATACTCAAAAAAAGTGAAAGCTAAAGAAATCACTAAAGTAAAATTTAAAAAATACAAAAACAAAATTACAATTAATGCGTTACTATATATATAATTTATTAAATGAAATTAAAATGATTTATAAAAAAGAAATGGAAGAATTAGGTTATTTGTAACTATGGATTCTAAAAAATTCATATGGCTTAGCTCTTACCCCAAAAGTGGAAATACAATGATAAGACTTTTTTTATCTGCATATTTTTTTTCTAAAGAAGGCAAAATTAACTCTTTAAAAGAAATCAAACATATTTCAAATTTCCAAAATTTATTGTTAACACTGCCAAATATACCTAGTTATGAAGATTTTAAAAAAGATTTAAGTAAAGTATGTCCTCTTTGGCTTAATGCTCAAGAAACTAATGCTCCGTTAATAAAAAAGTCTTTGATTTTAAAAACTCACAGTTTTATGGGAAAGATCAATAACTATCCTCTCACTAGCTCCAAATACACTAAAGGATTTATTTATATTGTTAGAGATCCAAGATCAGTGTGTATTTCAAATATGCATCATTATAATTTTTCCATAAATGAATCTGTTAAAAGTATTTTTGATGATAAAAGATTTTCATTAGGATTGGGAGCTCCAGTACCAGAAATTATTTCATCTTGGAAAAATCATTATTTGTCATGGAAAAAATTTAGTTCAGAAGTTCCAAACATTATAGTTAAATATGAAGATTTAATAGATAACAAAGAAAAAGAATTGGAAAAAATTTTAAAATTTTTAAGCTTAATAAACAAATTTGAATTAAATTTAGAAAAATTAAAAAATTCAATCAATTCTATTGACTTCAAAAAAGTGAAAAAAATGGAAGAAGATAAGGGTTTTGATGAAAAATTACATGGTAATTCTTTTTTTAGAAAGGGGTTAAAAGATGAGTGGAAAAATGAATTATCAAAAAAACTTCAATTTGAAATAGAAAAAAAATTTGAAAATGAAATGAAAGAATTAGGATATATTTAATAATTATAGATATTCAAGAGTTTTCATTTCTTGAAAAAAATTATTTTCTATTAATTTAATTTGTTCATTATTTAGAACATTCGTCCATTCATCAACCACACCTTTTCTAAAAAATTTCTTCGAAGTAAATGGTTTTTCTAAAAATCCTTTTTTATTTTCTATTTTTTTCAAATTTTGAAGGTTGGTAGATTTGACACAATTAATAAGTTTTTTTTCATTGATTTCAAAATTTATAAAATTTTTCAAAAATAATAAAATCTTTCTAAATTGTATTATGGGATCTTGAACTAGTTCTTCGTATTTTATAATTAATCCTAGACCATTATTTGCAAAATTTTTCCAAGAATTATAATGAATAGCCCATGAAGAAACAAGTTCGGGTATTGTTAAATCAGTTTTTTGATAATTAATAATATAATTTTTATTAATTAAATATTTTATTGTTTTGTTTAAATCATAACCAGTATGATGGCTATAGGAAACCGCTATTGAGCGAGGGTCTCTAACGATATAAATAAAACACTTAGTTAAATCTTTGTTTGTAAAATAAGTGTTATTTATTTTAGCCATACAATCATGAGTTTTGATAAATAAATTAGTTTTAATTTTAGAAGAAATTTCTTTTTGAATTGGCAACCAATATTTACTTGATATTTTTGGATTTTTTATAAAGTAATCAATTTCTGGAACATTTTTTATATTTTTTAAAAATGCATATCTGCTAATTTTGAATATATTTTCGATTGTATTAAAATCAGAAATTATTCCATCAGT
>MDTG01134550.1_pt1 | contig 49591 bp, 50 predicted proteins | sample 811421 | NCBI WGS metagenome assembly MDTG01 (sample SAMN05326645, study PRJNA326480) | marine metagenome | isolation source: seawater | place: Pacific Ocean: South East | collected 2011 | reverse complement strand
GCTCTAGTGAATAATATGGTGCTTGGAGTTACTAAGGGTTTTGAGAAAAAACTACAATTGGTGGGGGTAGGCTATAGAGCCCAACTCCAAAATAAAAAATTAAGCTTATCCTTAGGGTTTTCTCACCCCGTTGATTTTATTTTGCCTGAAGCTGTTTCCGCTGAGGTACCAAGTCAAACCGATATAACACTTAAATCACCTGATAAGCAGTTACTTGGCCAAGTGGCAGCTAAAATTAGAGCGTTCAGGCCTCCCGAACCATACAAGGGAAAGGGTGTACGTTACGCTGATGAACATGTTCATCGTAAAGAAGCCAAGAAGAAATAGGTTATAGTTATGAATCTCAAAAAAAAATCACGCATTCGAAGAGCTACACGGACTCGAAGTAAAATTAGTGAACTAGATGTAAACAGGCTATGTGTTAACAGAACATCTAAACATATATATGCTCAGGTAATTTCAGCTGACGGTGGGCATGTTATAGCTTCAGCCTCTACTCTAGACTCAAAGCTACGAACTGGAAGTACAGGGAACGTTGATGCAGCAAAGGGAGTTGGTCTTCTAGTTGCCGAGCGCGCGAAAAAAGCAGGTATAAGTACGGTCGCATTCGATCGTAGTGGTTACAAGTATCACGGTCGTGTTAGAGCTCTAGCTGATGCTGCACGTGAAGCTGGTCTCAAATTCTAAGGGTTCTATTGATATGTCAAGAAATCAAAAAGGTAAAGAAGCTTCTGAAGAGGGTTTGCAAGAAAAGCTTGTTCAGGTAAATAGGGTCGCAAAAACTGTGAAAGGTGGACGTATTTTTGGATTCACCGCGCTCACTGTAGTGGGTGACGGTAATGGAAAAGTTGGTTTTGGGAGAGGTAAAGCCCGAGAAGTTCCACAAGCTATCCAGAAAGCGATGGAAGCTGCCCGTCGTAATATGATTCATATTGATCTCAAGGGAACAACTATACAGTACGCGATAAAAGCAAACCATGGAGCTTCAAAAGTTTATATGCAGCCAGCATCTGAAGGTACTGGAGTTATTGCAGGTGGAGCAATGAGAGCTGTGCTGGAGATCGCAGGAGTTCATAATGTTTTAGCAAAATGCTATGGCTCAACCAACCCAGTTAACGTAGTTAGGGCAACATTCAAAGCTTTAAAATGTATGAATTCACCTGCAACTGTTGCAGATAAGCGCGGCAAGACAATTGAGGAAATCTTGAATTAAGGTTGATGGTTATCATGACAAAGTCAAAAACAATTAAAATTACACAAATCCGTAGCATTAATGGACGAACAGCGTCCCATAAAGCATGTGTTGCAGGTTTAGGTCTGAAAAGAATAAATCATACTGTAGAACTAGAGGATACTGCCTCAGTGCGCGGGATGATAAATACAGTTCATTATTTAGTTAAGGTACAAGGGGAATAATATGCGTCTCAATACGCTAAGTCCTGCACCAGGCAGTAAACAATCAGCTAAAAGGGTTGGTCGTGGCATAGGGAGCGGTCTAGGAAAGACTGCTGGTCGTGGACATAAAGGCCAAAAATCTCGTTCCGGTGGTCGTGTTCGCCCTGGCTTTGAGGGTGGGCAAATGCCGCTTCAAAAACGTCTACCAAAATATGGCTTTACATCGAGAATATCAAGAGTAACGTCTCAAATTCGGTTGGGTGAATTAAATATGATCGATGGTGATACAGTTGACATAGCATCCTTAAGAGCGGCAGGCTTAATCAATACTAATATTATTCGAGCAAAAATATTTCTTTCTGGTGAGCTAAACAGGGCTGTAACTCTCAAGGGTGTTAGTGCGACCAAAGGAGCTACGATTGCTATTGAAGCAGCTGGTGGAAAAGTAGAAGAGTAAACTTATGGTCAAGGCTGGTATAAAACAAGCAGACTCAAAAGGGCTAGGTGAGCTTTGGTCACGACTACGTTTTTTGTTTGTAGCCCTTGTTATTTATAGAATCGGGACACACATACCAGTACCTGGAATTGATCCTGACCGATTGTCTGAATTATTTGGTCAGAATCAGGGAACAATTATCGGTATGTTCAATATGTTTTCTGGGGGTGCCCTTGAGCGTATGAGTATACTGGCACTCGGTATAATGCCTTATATATCAGCATCTATAATAATGCAGCTAATGTCTGCTGTAATTCCTCAATTGGAACAATTGAAAAAAGAAGGTGACGCTGGAAGGAGAACTATAAATCAGTATACCCGTTATGGCACTGTGTTCTTGGCTACACTCCAAGCAATAGGAATGTCAGTTGGTTTAGCAGGACAAGGTCTTGCTTATACAGTTGATTTTAGTTTTCATTTCATTGCGGTAATTTCTTTGGTTACTGGGGCTGTATTTTTGATGTGGTTAGGAGAACAAATTACCGAAAGAGGCATTGGTAACGGTATATCTATGTTAATATTTGCTGGAATTGTTGCTGGTATTCCATCCGCTATCGGACAGGCCTTAGAGTCCTCACGTCAGGGTGAATTGCATGTTTTGGCTCTATTGCTAGTTGGAATCCTTGCAGTCGCAGTAGTATATTTTGTTGTATTCATTGAGCGTGGTCAAAGACGAATAACTGTAAATTATGCTCAACGCCAACCGGGTAAGGGTCCAGCACAAGCAAGTCATCTCCCACTTAAGGTGAATATGGCTGGTGTTATTCCAGCAATATTTGCAAGTAGCTTATTATTGTTCCCCGCGTCCATTGCACAGTGGTTTGGTCAAGGTGCTGGATCGGCAGACTGGCTTCAAGAAGTCGCACTTTTCATAGGCCCCGGCCAACCATTGCATATATTATTATTTTCTGGGTTAATTATTTTCTTTTGTTTTTTCTACTCAGCGCTAATGTTTAATCCCAGGGAGATGTCGGATAATTTAAAACGTGGAAATGGATTTTTACCTGGTATAAGACCTGGAGAGCAAACAGCAAGATATATAGATGGTGTAATGACAAGATTAACTTTGGTGGGCGGCATATATATGACTGCAGTATGTCTTTTGCCTCAATTCTTGAACGTATATTTAAATGTTCCATTTTATCTTGGCGGAACATCCTTGCTCATTGCGGTAGTTGTTACAATGGATTTTATGTCGCAGGTGCAGTCACACTTGATGTCAAACCAGTATTCTTCTTTAATGAAGAAGTCTAATTTAAAGGGATATGGTGGTAAAAGCCGTTGATTTGGTCAGAGGATTTATTATGAAAGTACGCGCATCAGTAAAAAAAATATGCCGTAACTGCAAGGTAATTAAACGCAAAAACGTTTTGCGGGTTATTTGTAGTGTTGAGCCGCGACATAAACAGCGTCAAGGTTAATTTAATAGAGTTATTGATTTTTATTTCAAGCAAAGCTATCCTCTTGCCCCGATTTTTAATAGCGTGGATATTGATTAGAAATCATTTAGATTTTAGCTAAAAACAAAAATTAAAGTGGAGTATGAAAAGATGGCCCGAATTGCCGGTGTCAATATACCTGATAATAAGCATGCAGTTATTTCTCTGACATATGTTTTTGGAGTTGGTCGCAGCACAGCTAAGGCTATATGCGCTAATGCAGGTATAGACGAAAATATAAAAATATCTGATTTGAGTGAAACCCAAATAGATGCTGTACGAGGTGCCGTTGGAGAAATAGCAGTTGAGGGTGATTTGCGAAGAGAAGTTAGTATGAATATCAAGCGTCTGATGGACCTTGGGTGTTATCGAGGCCTTCGTCATCGTCGTGGCTTGCCATTGCGTGGGCAGCGCACCAAAACTAATGCGCGTACCCGAAAAGGGCCGCGTAAGCCAATTAAGCGATAGGAAAATATAAGAATGGCAACTCCAGATAAAAAAACTACCCGAAAAAAGGTAAAAAAAACAGTTATAGATGGCATCGCCCACATTCATGCCTCATTTAATAATACTATAGTTACAATCACAGATAGACAAGGAAACACGCTAAGCTGGGCAACGTCTGGCGGTTCCGGTTTTAGAGGGTCTCGAAAAAGCACTCCTTTTGCTGCACAAGTTGCTGCAGAGAGAGCTGGTGAGGCCGCTCAGGAGTTCGGATTAAAAAATCTTGACGTTCAGGTTAAAGGACCAGGCCCAGGAAGAGAATCAGCTGTGCGAGCTCTCAATAATGCGGGATATAAAATTACAAATATTACCGACGTAACACCTATTCCGCATAACGGTTGTCGTCCACCAAAAAAACGTCGTGTTTAAATAGGATAGCAATGATATGGCAAGATATTTAGGACCTACATGCAAACTTTCTCGTCGGGAAGGAACGGATTTATTTTTAAAAAGCGGAATTAGACCACTGGAGTCTAAATGTCATGCGGATAGCGTTCCAGGACAACATGGTGCGCGACGCGGTCGTCTTTCTGATTATGGTGTTCAGTTGCGTGAAAAACAAAAAGTTCGTCGCACATATGGAATTCTTGAAAAACAATTTAGAAATTACTATAAAGAAGCAGCAGTAATTAAGGGGGCAACAGGTGAAACTCTATTGAGGCTTCTTGAGCAACGTTTAGATAATGTAGTTTATCGTATGGGGTTCGGTTCAACTCGCTCTGAGTCTAGACAGCTAGTTGCGCACAATGCAATTCTAGTCAATGGAAAGAAAGTTAATATTGCCTCATACCGAGTCTTAGAAAATGATATTATAAGTATTCGTGAGAAATCAAAAAAACAACTGCGCATCCAAGCAGCCCTTCAAATATCAGCCCAGAGGACAGGTGTTGATTGGGTAGAAGTTGATAATAGTAGTATGTCCGGTACTTTTAAGCGTTACCCTGATCGCAGTGAGCTTCCTGCAGAGATCAACGAAAATTTAATTGTAGAGCTTTACTCAAAGTAGAGTTAATAGTATTTATTTGATAGTTATTTGATATAAGGCAGACAGGCATATGCATACATCAGTGAATGAATTTTTGACACCTCGAACTATAGATGTAACTGAAATCAGCGCTACACAATCGAAAGTAGTCCTAGAGCCATTAGAGCGTGGTTTTGGCCATACACTAGGTAATGCTTTACGTCGAATACTGCTGTCTTCAATGGCCGGTTCTGCCATCGTAGAAGTAGAAATTGATGGTGTGCTTCATGAATATAGTAGTTTGGAAGGTGTCCAAGAAGATGTCATAGAAATCCTTCTTAATTTGAAAGAAGTGGCCATCATATTACATGAGAAAGATGAGGTGACCTTGACCCTGTCAAAAAAGGGTAAGGGTCCAGTTACTGCTGGTGATATTGAGCTTGATAGTACATGTGAAATAATTAATCCAGAGCATGTTATTGCTAATATAACCGGTAGCACTAAGCTGAACATAAGACTTCATGTAGTTAAGGGAAGAGGATATCAACCATCTACATTACGCTCAGAAGCAAGTGACGAAGATCGCTCTATTGGACGCCTTCCTATGGATGCTACGTTTACTCCTGTTAAGCGAGTCTCCTACGTAGTTGAAAGTGCCCGTGTCGATCAACGAACTGATCTAGATAAGCTAGTGTTAGACTTAGAAACAGATGGAACAATCGATCCAGAAGAGTCTATTCGTCGTGCGGCGACTATCTTACAACAACAACTTGCTGTGTTTGTTGACTTACAGAGTGAAAATACAGCTATTCCTGAAGAAGAAGAAGATTTAATTGATCCAATCCTGCTTCGACCTGTGGATGATCTTGAGCTGACTGTTCGTTCCGCTAACTGCTTAAAAGCAGAGAATATCCATTATATTGGTGATTTGGTGCAGCGTCTTGAAGTTGAGTTGTTGAAAACACCTAACTTGGGGAAAAAATCTCTAACGGAAATTAAAGATGTTTTGGCATCCAGAGATTTATCTTTAGGCCAGAGAATTGAAAACTGGCCACCTGCAAGTATTCGCCCTGAAACTGAAGAGGTTTAATTTCTTCAAACCAATTAATTTGAAAAAAATTTATTGCTGAGATAGCAAAATTTTTAAGGAAATAAGATAATGCGTCATCGCAAAAGTGGCAGAAAGCTGAGTCGGACAGGAACACACAAAAGAGCTATGTTCCGTAATATGGTTGCTTCTTTAGTGAAGCATGAGTTTATAAAAACAACTTTACCAAAGGCAAAAGAACTACGCAGAATTGTCGAGCCTTTAATAACTTTAGCAAAAGTCGATAGCGTGGCTAATCGAAGATTAGCTCAAAGTCGAATTCAGGATAAGGCTACGGTTGGAAAACTATTTACAGAGCTTGGGATTAGATATCAAAACCGACCAGGTGGATACATTAGCATATTAAAATGTGGATTTCGTTCCGGAGATGCTGCTCCAATGGCCTATGTTGGGCTCTTGGACCGTCCCGAAGTAGAACCCGTAGAAATTGATGAAGAACAACAAGAAGCCTAACTTTACTTATCTTTATGAAAGAGGTAATTGGATATGGAATGTCGTTCCTACGTTAATATCAGAAGTTATAGCAAGTTGTCCTCGATGTTGTTCCGTAATAATAAAATATGAAAAAGATAATCTCTTAGCAGAGTGATAATCAGACTTTGTTGATTGATTCGTGAAAAATGGCTCGAAAATAAATTGTTGTTCCTCTTTACTTACCCCTAATCCATTATGTTGTATCTTAATCCATAGAGCATCATAACATTCCATAACCTTGATCTTTATGAGCGACTCTAGTTTTTTAGCAGCATGATTTTCGCTTATAGCGTAGCATGAGTGTCTCAATAGACTTAATATTACCTGCTTTATTTCTGATGAGAATAAAGGTATTTGAGGTAGATTTTCCTCAAATTCGCATTCTATCTTAATATCAGAAAATTTTAATCCAGATGAGGAGGTTATAACTTTTCTTGCTAACTCGACAGTCTCATTAATAATTTCTTGCATACTGCAAGATTGCTTTTTTCCACCTCGGCTTACAGAAAAATCTAATAGATTATTTATTATAGCACTCACTTGTTGGCCTCTTTGACCAGCTTCCGTAAGATTTTCTTCAATTTTTTTTAAGCCTTTGGATGTTGAGTTTTCTGATTTCTTAAGGCTAGCTATACTGCTATCAATATCTTTAAGTATACACTGCAATGGAAAATTTATATCATGCGCCATAGTAGAGGCCAGCTCACCCATAGACGACATCTTATCTCTTTGGACAAGCATATTTGCCGTGAGGATGTTTTCTGTTACATCATTTATGAGTAGCACAACACCAGTCTCCTCTTGTTCTCTGAGAGGATAAATAGTTATATCAAAATGGTATTGTCCTCGTTGACTATGTTTAATTGTTTCTGCTTGATTTTGCGTTTGAACATGATTTACTTGCTCTGGGGTTACAGTTATAGCAGGGTAAGTTTTCCAGAGATCTTTGCCTAATGCTTGTGCCGAGCTTATACCGGTAATAGACTCAGTTTTTTGATTCCATCGAGTTATTTTCCCATATTTATTTATACTAATAAGCATGAGGGGCATTGAGCTGAGAATATCAGCTATATAGGTCTCTGACGAGCGCAATCTATCGGTGGTTGTTTTATGTTGCGTGATTTCTCCCTCAAGCAATCTATTAGAATCTTTTAGTAACTGATTATATTGGTCAAGTGTAGCTGTTCTCTCTAAAACTCTTTCTTCAAGTTGAGTTGTTATTTCTTTCAGAGCAATATTAGAATGACGAGCCTGCCTACGGCTCAAGAAGAGCATTATGCCTGTGATTGATAAAAGAATGATAAATATCCCTCCAGACCAATTCGCAAGATGTTGCCAATTGGTGTGCCCATCTTCATCATTCAAAAAACCAATCATCCCTGCATTAACTGGGAAACTGAAGATTAAAAAAATTATATATAATAGATTTTTTTTCATATTTAAAATCACTACTCTTATTTATTTTTGACTTAAAAGAATAATACCATACTTAGTGTAAACACTAATCCTGACCAAATTAATATTACCGTGCAGTATCCCATTATATCTTTGATTTTTAGCCCTGCTATTCCTAATAGTGGTAGGGCCCAAAGAGGTTGAATCATATTAGTCCATGCATCACCAAACGCGACAGCCATAGCTACTTTGTTCAATGGAATTCCTAAAGATTCAGCAGCAGGAATGACGATGGGGGCCTGAACTGCCCATTGACCACCCCCTGAAGGAACAAAGATGTTAACTATTCCTGCGCTTAGAAAGGTTAGCAGTGTGAATGTGTCAGCGTCAGATATACTTACAAACCATTCTGACATAGATGCAGCCAAGCCAGAGCCAATCATCATTCCCATGATCCCTGCATACAATGGAAATTGAAGGACAATCCCAGTTAATCCTTTTACCGCTTCACCAAGAGCAGCTAGATATGATGTAGCAGAGCGGTGAAGCAAAAGTCCAGCTACTAGAAAGATAAAATTTATAGTATTAAGCCCGATAGGCTGACCACTCATTATGAAATCTAATAAATAAAATACTCCAAGTAGTCCTAAAAGTAAGATAGGTAAACGATGATTTTCGACAAAAAGTGCGGGTGTAGAAATATCTATATTCTGGTTAGTATCTAATGGTATTTGGCTTGGATCTATCTCAATTGTCTCTGCAGGAGCAGGAAGCATCAGTTTATTGATTATTGGCAATGTGACAAAGAGTATGACGCAAACAACTAGGGACTCCCAGGAAAAAATTGTCTCTGATAGAGGAATAGTTGTATTGTTCAACAAACTACTAAGCTGATCATTGTCAATAGCGGCAATCTTGAGTGGTATTGATCCCGAAAGTCCTGCATGCCAAATCAGCATACCAGAGTATGCTGAAGCAACTAGAAGTGGGTAATGAACACCTTTGACTTGATATGCAATTTCTCGTGCCATTAATGCGCTAGCAATAAGACCGAACCCCCAGCTTATCCAACAACAAATCAAAGCTATCATCGACATTAATATAATTGCTTGACTTGGATTCTTAGCTACAGATGCAAGTGATTTTAAACTCCTTTTAACAGCATCAGTTTGCGCTAAAACACTGCCCGTAAATAGTGTGATAGTTACCTGCATAGAAAAAACTAACAGATTCCAAATACCATCTCCCCATAATCTTACCATTTTTAATGGGGAGTGATCCTGTATAAAAACTCCAGTAAATAGGACTATAAAAGTGATTGAGATAGCGATAACGAAAGCATCAGGCAACCATCGCTCCAGAATTCTAGTAAAAAATTTAGATATATTATTTATCATTAATAGTAACAACTCTTATATTTCAATAATTATCTATGAAGCTTTATCAGTTTTTTCATGATTGCAATGAAAAAATTTCTCTGTATAAACATTCATTAGTCGCATCCTCCCTCCCCATAGATAACCAGTATCTAATGGATATAAGTTTTTATGATTAGTACAACCTTTAAGTGCTGCCCAGTGACCAAAAATAATCTTTAAATCTTCTGGCACAGATCTTTTATGATCGAACCAGGGGAGAAAACCTTTTGGAGGTGTTTTCGGATCCTTAGATTTGAGCTCTAATACTCCTAACTCAGAACAATAACGCATACGAGTGAAATAATTCGCGATAATTCTCCACCTCTCTGGTCCAGTTAAGTTCTCTCTCCATATATTCGGTTTGTTACCATACATATTATTGAAAAATTCACCTGATCGAATATTGCACTGCAGGATATCACTTAATTCTTTTCCTAGGTCCAAAGCTTTTTCTAGTGACCATTGTGGGGGTATTCCAGCATGTACAAGGACATAATTTTTTTCAGTTGCAATTACTGGTTGTTTCCTCATCCAATTTAAGAGTTCCTCTTTGTCAGGGGCCTTAAGTATCTCCTGAAAAGTATCGGCATGATTCACCCTTTTCTTATCATGATCAACAGCAAGCAGGTGCAAGTCGTGATTACCCAGAACCATCCGAAAGCTATCGCCTAATTTATAACAAAAACGCAATGTTTCTAAGGATTTAGGGCCTCGGTTAACTAAGTCTCCCACAGACCATAAAAAATCTTTTCCTGGACTAAATGAGACCTGTTCCAGCAAATATTTTAATGGGTCAAGACACCCTTGTACGTCACCTACAGCAAATATTCTCAATGTATTTCTCCAGGTACCGATAATAAAAAGACTGGTATCGTAGCATCAAATTCAATGCCTGAGTCATCAATCATTTTATAGCACCCACTCATTGTTCCAACTTTTGTATTGATTAATACACTACTTGAGTACTGATAAAGCTCTCCAGGGGAAATAACTGGTTGTTTACCAATAACACCTAGACCTTTAACTTCTTTAACTTTCGAGTCACCATCTGTGATAATCCAATGCCGACTAATTAGTTGCACTGGAAAATATTCATTATTTTTTATACTCACATGGTAAATAAAAGAAAACTTGCTATCCACAGAATCCGAGTGTTCTGGAGAATAAATTGAGGTTACGAACACATCTATACTAATCATATTAGTGGACTTATCTGATTGCTTAGGCTTACAAACTGAGCAACACTAAATTCCCCTGGGCGAAGTGTTAAATCGATATTTAGTTTTTCTATATGTTTCTCAGAAAGTATTAATTTAATTGAGTTCCGAATATTTTTTCGACGTTGCTGGAAGCACACTCTTACTAATTTAGTGAATAAATTTAGATTATTTGCAACATAAGGTAATTTTGTATGCGGGCATAGCAAAATCATCATCGAGTCAACTTTTGGGGAGGGGCTGAAGGCTGAGGGAGGCACTAAAAATAGTGGATGAACATTACAATAATATTGGATCATGACACTCAATCTTCCATAACTTCTCTCTCCAGGGGATGAGCAAATTCGATCAACTACTTCTTTTTGTAGCATGAAATACATATCAGCAATATGCTCATGGAAGTTTAATAAATAAAACAAAAGCGGAGTGCTTATATTATATGGAAGATTTCCGACAATCCTTAGCGGCTGACCGATTGAAAAGAATTCCTTGAAGTTTACATCTAATGCATTGCATTGATGTATCTGACACTGACTATATTTTTTAAATTTATCCTTTAAAATAAGAACTAGATTTCGATCTAATTCAATAATTCTTAAACTAGGACACTTTTCTAAAATCGGTTTAGTTATAGCACCCTTACCGGCTCCAATCTCTATTAAGTTATCGTTTTTTTTTGGTTCGATCGCCTTCATTATTAAATCAATTATGTCAGCATCAACTAAAAAGTTTTGACCAAAGCGCTTTCGTGCTTTATGAGCTAGCAGCTCATTGGACTTGTTCATATATTGTTAATTACCATTCTTCTTGCATATTCGACAGCAGTTATCAGGCTTCCTATATTACCCATATCTGTCCCGGCCAACTCTAACGCTGTTCCATGATCAACAGATGTGCGGATGATTGGCAGCCCTAATGTTATGTTTACAGCTTTAGTGAAACCTTTATATTTAAGTACAGGTAACCCTTGATCGTGGTACATTGCAAGAATTACGTCACATTTATTAAGGTATTTCGGTGCAAAGATTGTATCTGCCGGGTAGGGTCCATTAAGCAATATTCCATTATTTTTAAGTTCATTTAAACAGGGCTTAATTATATTTATCTCTTCCGTACCCAAATAACCATCTTCTCCAGCATGCGGATTTAGCCCACAAACTGATATTCTTGGGTTTTTTATTCCAAATTTCTTTTTCAATTCGTCATTAAGGATATAGATAGTTTCCTTCAATAAATCTTTTGTAATTAATTTTGACACCTTAGATAAAGGTACATGGGTTGTTACCAGAGCCACTCTGAGACCTTCTGTAGCCAGCATCATTACAACTTTTTTTGAAGACGTTTTATCTGCTAAGAATTCTGTATGCCCCGAAAACTTTATACCTGAGGAATTTATAATACCCTTATGAATTGGTCCAGTTACAATTGCATGACAGTGTCTTTCTTGGCAATCAGTTATCGCTCTCGAAAGTGTTTCTAGAACATATTCAGAGTTATCTGTGTTCAAAATACCCGGAACAACCGGCGATTTTAAAGACACAGGCCTAACTGACAATTCTGAGCTTTGTGAGCTTTTTGGAGCATCACTATCGCTTATACGAATCTTTAGAGGTAGACCTAAAATTTTTGCTCTGGACAATAAAAGAATTGGATCCGCATAAGCTACCAATTCGAAGTCAAGTGGTTTTTGGACAAGCTGTACGAGCAAATCTGGTCCTATACCAGATGGCTCGCCTGGTGTAATGGCTATTCTAATCACAGTTTGATATCTATGTAAGCCTCATCTCTAATCTCTTTCAGCCAAATTTCTAGCTCTTCTTTAAATCTTTTTTGTTTTAAGGTATTCCTAGCTTGAGAGCGCATAACCTCATTACTGAAGTCCTGTTTACGTCTTTCACTTACCTGAAGTATGTGCCAACCATAGGTAGTTTCAAAAGGCTCACTTACATCACCTATGCTAACCGCACTCATCATTTCTTCAAATTTAGGCTGAAATTGTCCAGGAACTGACCAACCAAGACTACCACCTGATAAAGACGTGCCAATGTCATCAGAATATAATTTAGCGCTTTCACTAAATTTTTTTCCGCCTAGTATTTCAGTTCTAATAGCTTCTATTGCTTTTTGTGTTTCTTGATTATCTCTTACTTCATTCGGAGTCAACAATATATGCTGCACATTATGCTGTTCAACTAAGTTCTCTGAAATTCCACCTCTTCGCTCATATAGTTTAAGTATATGAAATCCAGCATCACTCTTAATTGGCTCAGTTATTTGACCTGGAGATATTTCCTCAAGTGCATTTATGAAAATTTTAGGAAGTTGTGTTGTTTTCTTCCAGCCCATATCACCACCTTTTTTTGCCTCTCGCCCATTAGATTTAGCTATAGCAAGGGCTTTAAAATCTTGATTATTCTTTATTTGAAAATAAATGTCTAAAATCAATTCTTGAACTTTGGCTATCTTTTCTTTGGAACTATTAGCTGAGACAGCTAGCATAATATGCCCTAGATTTACATCAGGAGTTGCCCAAGAGCGCCCAGCTTCAGTATTAAGGAAGTTATCTATAGCTTGTTCGCTAATAGTTACTCTTTTATTTAAATTACCCTCTTGAACACGACCAATTAAAAGCTGTTCCCTTACTTTTTGACGAAAGACTGATGGGCTTATACCGCCTTTTTCTCCATCATCTAATAGTTCCTGCATAGTCTTTCCTTGGCGCATCGCAGTCGCACTTATCGCATTATTCACTTCCTCATCACTATATCTAATGCCAGCCTTCTTAGCTTTCAATAATTGTATTCTCTCAATAATCAAACGATCTAATACTTGCGATAAAATTTCAGATTCTGGTGGAGCTTTAGTATTGCTAGCTTGTAATCTAGCAATTACCTCTAAAGCCCTTTCTTCAAGTTCACTTCTCATGACAACTTCGTCATTTACAGAAGCTACAACCTCATCTAAAAGAATTTCTTCTGCAGCAACTGACGAAGAAACTAGAACGAAGAAAAACATTAAAAATATATTTTTTAAATCAAATGTTACTTTTGTCATAATAAATTAATTATCAGGTATCTCGTAACCAGATATTCCGTCTTGAACAATACGATCCATTTTGGATCCAAAACCTGCAATACCTTTAATCTGAAAAGAGAGAAACACACCATTATCCTCTTCTAATTGATCCATTGGTAAAGATTCTCGATCGTCTCGGTCTATAAACTTTCGGCCTAAAAGGCTGATTCTTACACAGCAACTCTCATACTGGACTCCAACAAAACTCTCTAGAGTTCTTGTATTCGTTACATCATAATTGTGTCGAGCCACGAAATCCCAGCTCCTAGTGATTGGATATGCGATAGAAAAATCACTTTGCTCAACATCATTATCATATTTTTTACCATTAAGTACTAAAGGGTCTTCACTGGTGAAACGGTAACTGAGATTTAGTATACGATTTCCTTCACCACGATACCTTAAACTGGCGCTTCCTCTATCAAGTTCGCTATCATCTTGATCATATTGAGCCTCAGCAAGAGCTCTCCAGTTACTTCCGAGTTTCATTTCAAATTCTGCAGCATAAGGGGAGTCATCTCTTTTCATCTCTTTGGTTACAGACGTCCCTAGTGACACATCCCGGTCCTCTAAATAATGGATTTGTCCCAAACTAGCACGTATTCTCTCAACTCCATTTTCATCATCTATCAAAGCTGTTGTTAATCCTATAGAGATCTGCTTGGTATCAGACACTCTATCTCCGCCAGTAAATTTTTCGTCTCTGAAGATCATATCGTAATCAAAAGTTGAGGCTCCAGTATCAAATATGGGCAAATCGCTTTGATCCTCGTCATCAGAATAAACTATGTATAATCTTGGCTCGAATGTATGGGTATACCCATTAAGCCACGTAGTTGTTCTATCAAAATATATGCCTGTATCTATAATCCCTACAGGTACTGTTATAGAGGGACTATCATCTTTCCCAATAGAGACAGGGTTATCTAGATCATATGTCCTATGTTTTAATTTCAGTGTTGGACGAAAATAACCCCATTCCCATGTATTGTCCCAGCTAGCAGCGTAGTCGAGCTTTAGTCTACGACCAGTTGCCTTAGAAGCAAGATTATGATCATAATCACTATATTGATTGTTTAAGGTGAAATCAAAATTTCCAATAGTAAAATTACCATCTATTTGAATTCTTGGAAGAAGCTCGTATTGATCTTCTCCATCCTTAATTAGTGTTTGGAATCCTGAACCTTCAACGAGAAAATTCCAATTAGCTATACTTTTAGCTATGGAACCCCTTTGCTCAAGATAGGATTTGCTTATTACTTCGAGTGTTGTAGTATCTAGATCCTGAAAATAGTCTTCATCGCTTGCCCTAGTGTAATTTAAATTAGAATTCCAGCCTTTGATGGTCGAACTATGTTGTATGTCAGCAACCCATCTATCTTCTCCCTCCTGGGGGTTTTTTCCTGTTGAGATATTAATGTTATCATCGTCTCCTCCACCGTCATCACTAGAAAGAAAAGCTCCACTAAATATTGTTTGTGAAATTTTAGAAAGATGACGAATTTCTAGTTCAGCCATTTCCCCCCGCTCCTCGACATAGCGAGGTGTAAAAGTAGCATCGTAGTTTGGAGCCAAATTTAGATATATTGGCTGAGAGAAATCCAAGCCATTATCCTCAGTATTTTCCCAGCTAGGAAATAAAAGTCCGCTAGTTCTTCTATCATCTATTGAAAATCTTACCCATGGTACATACAAAACTGGAACATCTTTGATTTCTAAACGAACATGTCTTCCTACAGCAATGCCTGTTCCAGGGTTTACATCAAGTTTTGAGCTGACTAAACGCCATGCATTATTTCCAGGCTGGCAAGTAGTATAACCACCGTCATCGATATAAAAAATATCACCACCCGGTCTCTGAAGATTCTGTGCTGTGCCTCGAGCGCCAGATTCATGCAATAAATACGTAGCATTATTAATTTCAACATCCAAGGAATCCATATTCATATATGCCGCATCACCACGAAGCAAGACACCTGGTTCCCTGAGTTCTATATCACCTTCTAAGTCTACAGTCCTATTAATTTGATCAACAGTTGCGGTGTCACTGCGCGATTGACGATAGCCCTGAGTAATATTTACATCCCCTTTAAGATAAGCAACATTGTCTTGAATTAACTCTGTAGACTTAGATGCAACTCTTAATGGTGCATCCTCAGGTTTAAGATTTGAATCTGGATAATTTCGCTCTGGCTCAATATAGGCTCCACAACAACCTGATGACCTTAAAGCTAGTTGTTCATCAGACAGATCTTTTTCATCAATCCAGTCAAGATTACTAGCCTTCTTGACCTGGGGTACGACCTCGTTTTCAATATTTTCTTCTTGTACAATTCCGAATGTTTCAATTTTATTAGGTCTCGGATATTCTTTTCCTAACACAGATCTCTGTGCACAAATCCATTTGTCGTTCTCACCTGTGGTACATTCCCATTGGAGATATGTACCAGTTGCCTCCGCAAAGGATATTTGTGAAAACAAAATAGAAAAAAAAGTCAATCCTATATGCAAATACAAAAAACGTAATAGGCTGAAGGCCCTTTTATAAGTGTACGCTTTGGTTATTTGCATTATGTTGATCCGTTTTTTGTCAAAATTTTTTACATAATATTAACTAATATTACATTTTACTCATTCTGGAGCATCATGCGAGGGTTTGAGGTAGAATCTATAGCCTTTTTTTTGTTAAATTAAAATTATGACAGATTTAAACCTTTTAAAAATTTGGATTCTAGGTCATTTGCCCAGTCATGTAGAGATTTCTGAGCCGATACTTCTTAATCAGATAACTAGTGATGCAGGATCAAGGCAATACTTTAGGGTCAATTCAAAACCCACTCTAATAGCTGTTTTATCTCCTCCATCTATTGAGGATAATACCGCTTTTGTGAGGTTATCTAAGCATCTAAGAGAAAACCATTTACGGGTTCCAACAGTATATGCAGTCGATTATACCGCAGGGTTTCTGATAGTAGAGGATTTTGGGGACGAGTTGTTGGCAGCTTATTTTGTAGGAAAAAGTGCAAGGAAATTCTATGCCGCCGCTGAAATAGAATTACTAAAGATCCAAAGAATACCAAAAAATAAATCTATTTTTCCAATGTATGACCGAAAATTATTGTTATATGAAATGAATTTATTTAGTGACTGGTTCTTGAGGAAATTAATTAAGATTGATTTATCCAGTAAAGAGAATCAAATTCTTAATGAAGCTTTTTCAGTCATAATAGAAAGCGCTATACAGCAACCGCACGTTGTCGTTCATCGGGATTTCCACTCACGTAATTTAATGAAGCTACAGGATAACTCTATTGGTGTAATAGATTTCCAGGATTCAGTCATAGGACCTTTGACATATGATTTAATTTCTCTCTATAGAGACTGTTATATAAAACTTCCAGAAGACTGGGTGTTAAAAAGGTCATTAGATTATTACCGAAATGCAATAAATTCGGGTCTAGCAACCGAGGTCTCTGATGAAAAAATTATTAGTTGGCTAGACTTGATGGGTCTACAACGACATATTAAAGTGCTTGGTATTTTCTCCAGGCTTCATTTGAGGGATGGCAAACATAACTACTTAAATGATTTACCTCTAGTAATTCGGTATGTAATGCAACAACTAAGGCCATATCCAAAGCTATCAGATTTTTTTGAATGGTTTGAACGCAGGGTAATCCCAGAAGCCTCAAAGCAGGATTGGTATAAGCCCTGGGATACAGCAGGTGAGCTTGAGAAAAATAATCATAAAGAGCGTTCAAAATGAAAGCAATGATTCTCGCAGCTGGTCGTGGTAAAAGACTTGATCCTTTGACAGCAAGCACCCCAAAACCACTTGTAAAGGTTGCAGACAAACCGTTACTTCAGTACCACATTGAAAACTTAGCTTCAATTGGGGTAAAAGAAATAGTCATAAATACAAGTTGGTTGGGTGATAAAATAGAGTCATATTTTGGTAATGGGTCTTCTTTTGGAGTAAATATCGAATGGTCAAGAGAGCCCGAATTATTAGACACAGGCGGTGGAGTTAAAAAAGCTCTACCATTATTGGGTAATGCCCCATTTTTATTAATTAATAGTGATATTTGGTCTAATTTTTCGTTAAATAATTTATTAAAAAAGCCATTAACGCCAGGAATTTATGCCCACCTAATATTAGTTCCGAACCCATCTCATAATAAATTGGGAGATTTTACTTTAAGCTCAAAAAATAAAATTCGTCTTCCTAGAATAAAAAATCCTACTTATACTTTCAGTGGAATTTCAATTTTGAGTCCAGAAATTTTCAATATCTTTAAGTTGAATGAAAAAAAATTTCCATTAACCGATCTTTTGGTCAAAGCGATCACTTTGGATAGTGTAACGGGCTCGGTTTGCGATGAAATTTGGTGTGATGTTGGAACAATAGAGCGACTTTCAGCATTAAACAAAATTTTGGCTAAAAGTAGATAAGATCAAAGTACATAGTAGTCGAATATCATGATTACCTAAAATAAAACTTAAGCATTTTGCAGAAATAGTTTGAAGCTTTTTGAACTTAATGGCCTAACACCACAAAAAGTTAATACGAGAGTTGTCAAATCGTTCCATGGCGACCCTTTCCTTAGACCCTTTATCGACTGATCTATTGCCCCTGCTAGCCTCAACATTTGCCCTAGTTGGCCTATTGAGACACGGTTCATAGTTTTTTTGAAGAGAGGTTTCCTCTTGTCCCAGACACCAACTCTTTGAAGATAGGAATCAACACTTTCCTTTTTAATAGTCGCTTCGGTTGCTTTAATTAGCACCCTCAGGTCTCTAATTATAGCCCATAGAATTATAGTTACATCAATACCCTCATCTTTCAATCTTTGGAGAATACGACAAGCTTTCTTTGGATTACCTTCCATAATATTATCTAGCAGAATAAATACATTAAATTTAGCATTATCAGTTACCAAAGATGACATTACCTCACCAGATATTTCAGCTTTTGGGGCTAGCAGTTTAAGTTTTTCTATCTCTTGGGTAGCCGCAAGTAGGTTCCCCTCAACTTTATGCACTAAAATTTCTAAAGCTTCATTACTGACTTTGATATTAAATCTATTCAGTTTGCTACTCATCCATTGAGGAAATTGGCTTGATTGAATTGGCCAAATTTTAATACATTTTCCCGCATTGCAAATCGAAGTGAACCACTTACTTTTAGTAGCTGATCGTTCCAATTTTGGAGCAATGAATAATGTAATAGTTTCTTTAGATGTCTTACTTAGGTATTCTTGAATAACTCTAGACCCTTTCTCTCCAGGTTTTCCTGAAATTAAACGAATTTCTACAAATTTTTTCTTTGAGAACAGAGATATGTTATCTGTCTCTAAGAGAATAGTTTCCCAATCAAATTTTCCATCTACATGAAATACTTTTCTTTCATCGTAACCATTTAATTTAGCTTGTTTTCTGATAGCAACCGAAGACTCTTGAATTAAAAGCGGTTCATCTCCGCTAATGATATAGACTGCAGATAAACTCCCAGTATCAAGATGTTTATTAAGCTGCTCAGTTGTCAGGTTCATTTCGGTTTATCATTTTGACAACAGCATTAAGACGACGGATTATATTTTTTGCTAAAGCCCTCGTCATTTCACGTTTAAGCATTTTATTTTCTTCGTTATTTGTTGAGACATTGTCTTCGTTATAAGTAAAATATTTTTCTCTGGTGAGAGTTGTTTTTGGTAACAATATTTCTCCACTCCCGGAAGTGATTATAATATCCACTAATTCGGTAATTTGAAGTTCAGAAACTCTTGCTGAAGAACTAACCGTCGCTGTTCGGCTTTCAGATCTTTGGTTTATAAGAGTTATGATAGCTGCAGCCTCCACTGGATTATCTGCGATCTCAACATTACTGAATTTAAGTGATTTAGTAATTGAAAGATATAGCAGGCTACCTTCCTCTCCTATAACATAAACTTTGCCAATATTATCAAGAACCTCTGCGTTTGCCGTACCCCTAAGATGCCAGCCACAGCCCTGCAATATTGAAAATACAAGGAAGCCAACCATAGTTACAGACATTAATTTTCTCATTTTTGTTCCCCTGCCTTGCTTGTCTAAAACCTACTATTACGTTAGCAAATGAAATTTAACTGGCAACAATATTTACTAATTTATTGGGCACTAATATTATTTTCCTGATAGTAAGCCCATCAGTAAAACGTTTTACATTTTCATGTTCTCTAGACATTTTCTCTATAAACTCTTTTGTCGATTCATTAGGTACTTCAATCTGAGCCCGCAATTTGCCATTCACCTGAACAACAATTTTTAATACTTTTTTTGTTAATATTGATTGATCTGGAACTGGCCATTTTTCATTAATAAGCAAATCTTTGTTGCCAAGCATGTTCCAGAGATGATCACATATGTGTGGAGAGATTGGAGATAAAAGCATTATAATTACCTCTAGCGCTTCTCTTTCAACGGCTAGCTTGCCCTTCGAAAAATCATCAGGAATCTTAATTACATCATTAAGCAATTCCATTATAGCAGCAATCGCAGTATTAAACGTTTGTCGATTATCAAAATCATTACTAACCTTGAGAATGGTAGCGTGTGTTTTATACCTCAGATCTTGCTGTGCTTGATTTAAATCATCAGGAATAGACAACCCATTATCATCTGCTAAAACATGCGCTCTAACCCCCTTCCAGAGCTTGCGAAGGAAGCGGTAAGCACCATCTACTGCGCTATCATTCCATTCTAATGATTGCTCTGGAGGTGCAGCAAACATTGTAAATAACCTTACTGTATCTGCACCATACTGATCTATAAGTTCTTGTGGATCGATTGTATTACCTTTTGACTTAGACATTTTTACACCATCTTTTAATACCATGCCTTGGCAAAGAAGCTTGATAAATGGTTCGTCTGAAGATACCAAGCCCTCATCTCGCATTAATTTATGAAAAAAACGCGCATAAAGAAGATGCAATATAGCGTGCTCAATACCACCGACATACTGGTCAACCGGAAGCCAATAATTAGCGGCAACACTATCGATCATTCCTTTTTCATAATCTGGACAAGTATATCTTGCATAGTACCAGCTAGACTGCATAAATGTGTCGAAAGTATCTGTTTCATGCTCAACTTGTTGATCATCTAGTACAGTTTTTTTCCAATCTAAATCTGATTTAATAGGAGATTTTATTCCATCCATAATTACATCTTCTGGAAGCAATACTGGAAGACGATCCATCGGAACAGGAATTTCCCCTCCATCTGCTAAATTAAACATTGGAATTGGGGAGCCCCAATATCTCTGACGAGAAACACCCCAATCGCGAAGTCTATATTGTGTTTTTATCTCTCCAAGCCCTAGTTGTTCAAGTTTCCTTGAAATAGCAATGAAAGCTCTTTCAGGACTTAAGCCATTAAATTCTGCAGAATTTATAGAAATGACATCAAATGACGACTTGGATGCATACCATTTCTTCCATTTATTTTTGTCAAATTCAAATGATTGATCCCTATCAGTTGACTTTGATTCTTCAGAATTCTTCTTTATTTTTGGTGATTTTATATGATTAAAAACTTGTTTTATCGGGAGTTGATAGTTGTTAGCAAACTGGAAATCACGCTCATCATGGGCAGGAACTGCCATTATTGCTCCAGTTCCATACCCCGAAATAACATAGTTTGCGACCCATATCGGTAGCTCGTCGCCAGTTATTGGATGGATGGCGGTTATGCCTATACAAACTCCTTTTTTTGAAATTTTTGCCAAACCAGCTTCAGAAACTGGTTGATCTTTACAATCCTCAATAAAAATTTCTAAAGCCGAGCTATTTTTTGATAGCATCTTAGCTATTGGATGATCTGCTGCAAGACATATATAAGTTGCCCCCATTAAAGTATCTGGACGTGTTGTAAAAGCAGTCAAGTGGTCTATATCACCGACAGAGTTTTTGAGCTTAAATTTAATTTGAGCGCCTTGACTTTTTCCAATCCAATTCTTTTGCATTAACCGAACTTGAGCAGGCCATTCTTTAAGATCGTCTAAACCATCAAGCAGCTCTTCCGCGTATGAAGTAATCTTGATAAACCATTGAGGTATATCTTTTCTTTGCACTATTGCACCACTGCGCCAACTGCGGCCATCGATAACTTGTTCGTTTGCTAGTACAGTTTCATCTTTTGGGCACCAATTGACAGTGGCAGTTTTCTTATAAACTAAGCCTTTTTTATAAAGTTGAGTAAAAAACCACTGCTCCCATTTGTAATAGTTTGGATCACAAGTCGTTATTTCCCGTGACCAGTCGTAGCCAAACCCCAGTTTTTTAAGCTGGGTTTTCATATACTCAATATTTTTATATGTCCATTCAGCTGGCGCACTATTATTTTTAATAGCTGCGTTCTCTGCAGGAAGACCAAATGAGTCCCAGCCCATAGGTTGTAAAACATTTTTACCTAGCATCCTTTGGTAACGAGATATTACGTCAGCAATAGTATAATTTCGTACATGACCCATATGGAGTTTACCGCTGGGGTAGGGGAACATTGCAAGACAATAGTATTTTTCTTTACTTGGATCTTCTCTTACCTCAAAAGTCTTTTTCTCTGCCCAATTAATTTGAGCATTACTTTCAATTTCTCTGGGTGAATATTCTTCTTGCATTATTTTTTGACCATATTGAGATTTGTTATATTTAAGGATTTTTTGATTATAGGCTAAACTAGCCAACAGACCCAGATAGATTTTAATTAACTATAGTTGTTCTTATTATTATTTATAAGGGTATTTAATGCGATACTTTTATAGCGGGCTTTAAACAAAGCCCTATTAATATCCATACGAGGGAAAAAATAATAATTGGATAAGATCCACTTCTCCCAAAAGGTGTCGAGCCACTTCTAGCATTCAGAGTCCCTTCCAAAATACCTCGATTAAACGACGGGATGGTAAATTGAACTCTACCATTAGAGTCTATCAATGCACTAATACCATCGTTTGTTGCACGAATTAGAGCTTTTTTATTTTCTATTGCTCGCATACGAGCTATTTGAAAATGCTGTTTTGGGCCAATAGTTTTTCCAAACCAGCTGTCATTACTCATCGTCAGCAGAATGTTAGAATCGTTTGCAGATTTTCTCACTAACTCTGAAAAAGCTACTTCATAGCAAATCGAAGTGCCGATGGTTATATTATTTTTTATGGTAATATTTATTTGATTATTCGGACCCGGACTAAATGCAGACATTGGTAAATCAAAGAATCTTATGCCCCCTCTTAACCATTTTTCAAAGGGTACATATTCACCAAAAGGAACCAAATGCTGCTTATGATAGATGCCCAAGCCTTTACCTAGAGCTAGAGCAGAGTTGAAGTAATTAGATTCGTCTATTTCATCAGACTGCAGCTGAGTTTGGTATATAGTTGGGACACCAACAATTATTGCGGTATCCGATTTTACTGCATCTTCTGTTATAGAATCTAGATAATCTGATACCTTATTTCGAAATATCGGTATTGCTGCTTCTGGCCAAACTACTAGATCGTTATCTAGTAAAAGTTTTGAGTCTTGTCGGAACTGAAAAAGTATATTATTTAATTCTTTTGGGTCCCATGTCCTCCATAGTGAAATCGCTGGCTGCAATAAACCTATTGAAATTGTTTTATTTAAAGGTTTTGTCCAATTAATTTTTTGTAAATATAACCCACCAACCCAAAAAAATGTTGCCAATAAAAATGACCCTGTTGTTATTATAAAAATAAATCTAGCCGGCCTGTCCTTAATTATAATATTAGTTTTAAGCTGTAAAAAAAAACCGAGTAATGTGCCACAAAAAGCAATAATCCAGCTTATTCCTAATACGCCAGTTACAGGAGCCCATCCTGATAACCATGTGTCACTATGTGGATAACCAATAAATAACCAAGGAAAACCAGAGAAAACCCAACCACGAAACCATTCTCCAATTACCCATAAACTAGGGAATATAAATAGAAAAAAAAATGCTGAACAATAAATTTTATAAATACTCTTGCTTGGAACTTGTAGGTGATTTAATTTTGAAATCACGGTAAATGGAAGAGCGAATAAGATAGATAAAAAAATGATAAACAAAACCACCAGTATAGTAGACAGCTCGATGCTTGCTTGTCCATAGCGATGGATGCTAACAAAAATCCAAGATACTCCAACCGCATAAAGCCCAACCGCGTAACTAAAACTTCGAAAAAATATTAGTTTAAATGAGAGCTCCTCTGCCGAATTTTTTAAAATTAAAAATGAGAATCCACCAACAGATATAATACCTAAAATCCAGTAATTAAATGGCGCCATGGATAACGGCAACAAAGAACCTAATATCATCAAGAAGATAGTATTTTTTATGTTAGATTTTTTAGAAAAATATTTCACAAGTATCGATGCAGCTTACTTAGATATGATTTGCATTTCTAATAACTTAACTTGTCGACTGTTAGCTTCAGAAATTTTAAATATAAAATTTTCTATATTAATTGATTCACCTTTCTTCGGCATCCGACCAAATCCATTTACAATTACTCCTCCAATTGTATCAAATTCTTCATCACTAATTTTTACAGAAAAGTATTCGTTGAAATCCTCAATAGCTGTTAAAGCGTTCACAGAATAATGATCCTCACTTGAGGCGGTTATCATTTCCTTTTCAGCATCGTCTGTTTCATCCTGAATTTCTCCTACAATTTCTTCCAGTATATCTTCTATTGTTATTAGGCCTGCAATACCGCCATATTCATCGACAACAATCGCCATATGATATCTTTGCTCTCTAAATTCCTTTAATAGAATATTTAGGCGTTTGCTTTCAGGAACAATTGCAGCAGGACGGATTATAGTCTTTATATCAAATGTCTCTTGACCTTCAAGAATAAGCGGTAGTAACTCTTTTGCTAAGAGAATTCCGGTAATATTATCGGCAGCCTCATCAAGTACAGGATACCGAGAATGGCAATTTTCTATAACAAACTCTAGGATATCACTTAAATTATGATGCTGTGGAATGATTGCCATCTGTGAACGTGGTATCATAATCTCTCTTACTTGTTTATCACAAACATTCAAAGCACCTTCAATCATTTCTAGCGCATCACTATCAATTATGTCATTTGCCCGTGCTGAGGCTAGCAAATCCGTGAAGTCTTCCTTAGATTTAGGGGTTGATGAGAAAATACCAGCAAACTTTCCAAGCCAGTTTTTTCCTTGCATATAATTTCTTTCATCATCTGTCATTAGTTATTGATATCTCTAGTATTTATTAGTAAGGGGACCGAAAACATAAATCATTTAAAATTTTTATTTCTAATTCTTCCATTTCTTTAGCATCTAGGTCATTTTCATGATTAAAACCAATAAGATGAAGACTACCATGAACTACTACGTGGGCCCAGTGAGCATCGAGCTCTTTGTTTTGTTCAGCTGCCTCACGAACAACAACCTGAGCACAAATTGCGAGGTCTCCAATAAGGGGAAAATTCAAGGATTTTGGAAATTCTGCTGGAAAAGACAGCACATTTGTTGGATTATTTTTTTTGCGAAATCTATAGTTTAATTGTGCGCTTTCATTCTCATCAATCACCCGAATAGCAATTTCTGCTGTATCTTTACGATTCAATAGGCTAGCTGATACCCATCTATGAAAAGATATCTTATCTGGCACGCTATCAGAACTTGAGACATCTTCTATGTCGACATTAACTTTCATAATAGAATTAAATCAACTTTATTCACTATAAAGAATTTCTTTCGTTCGTTTCATACGCATCAACAATCTTAATTACTAGTGGATGTCTGATTGTATCTTTAGATACAAATCTTGAGAAGCTTATACCTTCAATATCTTTAAGAACGTCATAAGCATGAAGTAGACCTGATTGACTCCTATTTGGCAAATCAATTTGAGAGGTATCGCCAGTGATAACTGCTGTCGAATTAAAACCTATTCTAGTTAAAAACATTTTCATTTGCTCACGTGTAGTATTTTGGCTTTCATCTAGGATGATATAAGAGTTTTTTAAGGTTCTTCCACGCATAAAAGCAAGCGGAGCAACTTCAATGACATTGCGTTCTATCAGTTTCTCGACTGCCCCCATACCAAGCATTTCAAATAAAGCATCGTATAACGGTCGCAAATAAGGATCCACCTTTTGACTGATATCTCCGGGCAGAAAACCTAGTTTTTCGCCAGCCTCTACAGCAGGTCGTACTAATAAAATTCTTTCCACTCTATCTTGCAACAAGGATTCTACTGCACATGCTACAGCAAGATATGTCTTGCCAGTCCCAGCAGGGCCTTCCCCAAAATTTATAGCATGATTCTGAATTGCCTCAATATAACTTTGCTGATTGGCTCCAAGAGTTTTTATTACTCCGGTTTTTGTCTTTATTATCGAACGATTTTGCATACCATCCTTCATTTTAACAGGTATATTATTAACTTTTTTTGATTCATTCATATATAGCCCATTGTTTATCTGTCCAATAGTTAAATGGATTTGATCTGCAGTTAAATTACTGTCATTAAACGTGAAATTTTTATAGAGAGCAGTAAGGACTTTTTCGGCTTCAAGCGCCATATTACTGTCACCATAAAATGAAAAAATATTACCACGATTATGAATTTCAATATTTAGCCTTTTCTCTATTTGATGCAGATGCTCGTCAAACTTACCACAAAGTGAGGCTAATTTTTTTGTATCGTTTGGCTCTAGAACTATCGAATGAACTGCTGATCGAGGCTTCATGATATTTCTCCAGCCAAGGAATTTTTCAGGGCCCTAGTGATCAATACCGGTACAAAGTTACCTATCAGTTCGTGGTTGCCTGAGGTGAAGTTTACGACGCGATTATTTTCAGTGCGACCTTGAAGTTGTCCAGGGTCCTTTTTTGAGATTCCAGTAACCAGAATATCTTTAGTCTTACCAACCATACCCTCACTTATAGCTATGGCTTGTTGATTAATTCTATCTTGCAATAACTTTAGTCTTAATTTTTTTGTTTCTTCTGAAGTCTCGTCATATAGTTCTGAGGCAGGAGTTCCCGGTCTCTTGCTGTATACAAAACTGAAACTTTGATCAAAATCTATCTCATGAATAAGCTCCATTGTTTTTTTAAAATCATCCTCAGTTTCTCCTGGAAATCCCACTATAAAATCAGATGAAATAGAGATATCAGGACGGATTTTTCGTAGTTTCCTAATTTTTGATTTATATTCAATTGCTGTATGACCTCTCTTCATTGCAGACAGTATTCGGTCTGACCCACTTTGAATGGGAAGGTGAAGGTGGCTAACTAACTCAGGAACTCGAGCATAGACTTCTATTAAGTTATCTGAAAACTCAACAGGATGTGAGGTTGTATAACGTATACGGTCAATCCCCTCAATACTTGCTACATAGGTGATTAGTTCAGCGAGATCACAGATATTTCCGTTTGGCATCTGTCCTCGGTAAGCATTTACATTTTGCCCTAACAAATTTACCTCTCTCACTTTCTGTTGAGATAAGTGTGTTATTTCTGCGAGAACATCTATTACCGGCCGGCTGATTTCCTCTCCTCTTGTATAGGGTACTACGCAGAATGTACAGTATTTTGAGCAGCCCTCCATTATGGATACAAAAGCCGATACCCCATCAGCATCCGGCTGAGGTAAACGATCGAACTTTTCAATCTCAGGAAAACTTATATCAACGATGGTTGGTGTTGATCGGGTATCTTTTTGCCCCATCATTTCTGGTAAACGGTGTAACGTCTGTGGCCCAAAAATTAGATCCACAAAAGGAGCGCGTTTGGCGATCGCTTCACCTTCTTGGCTGGCAACACAACCACCAACACCAATTATTAAATCAGGGTTATTTTCCTTTAATTTTCTCCACCGCCCTAATTGATGAAAGACCTTATCCTCCGCTTTTTCACGAATTGAGCATGTATTTAGGAGCAAAACGTCAGCTTCTTCGGGGTTTTCAGTTGCCACCATCTGATGGCTATCTCCAAGTAAATCCCGCATCCTAGAAGAATCATACTCGTTCATTTGACATCCATGAGTAACTATATGGAGTTTTTTATTGGTAATCTTTGGCATATTTAGCTTGAATTTCAGATTATTTAATTGAAGTGCTAGTATTATAGTCGGAGTGACAATGAAAGCATATCCTCCTGACAATCGAGTTTATAAATAACTAATAATTCATGATATAATTATAAAAATTTCTATTAATTTAATAAACTAAATTTAGGGCACAAGAATGTCTTCAGCTGCAATGTATAAAGTAATTTTTTTAAATCAGGGTGAAGTATACGAAATGTATGCGAAACAAGTTTATCAAAGTGATCTTTGGGGATTTTTAGAAGTAGAAGAATTCGTCTTTGGTGAGCGCAGTCAAATGATAGTTGACCCAGCTGAGGAAAAATTAAAAAGTGAATTTTGTTCGATAAAGCGAAGTTTTATTCCGGTTCATTCAGTTGTTCGAATAGATGAGGTTGAAAAAGAAGGAGTCTGCAAAATAACAGATATGAAGACTGGAGACAACGTCACAAAATTCCCTTACCCTAGCACTTCAACTAAACCAAAACCCTAATTATTTTTTTTGTTTAATTTCTGTTCTATAGAGGCTAATTTCACTGAATTACAAAAAATCTCCATTGCAACATTTATTTCGTCAAGCGTGGGATAAGATGGAGCTATTCTGATATTTTTATTGTCTGGGTCAACTCCATAAGGATACGTTGCACCTGCGGGTGTCAGTTTCACTCCTGCCTCTAAAGCAAGCCTTACAACTTCATTCGCTAAACCGGGGCGGGTGTCTAGTGAAATGAAATAACCTCCTTTTGGAGAAGTCCACTTAGCTAAATCAGAATTCTCAAAATTTTTCTTTAGATGATCTAACACACAAGAAAATTTCGGTCTTAACAAATTAGCATGTTTTTTCATATGTTTTTTTAGACTGCGAAGATCCTTAATGGCGATCAAATGCCTTAACTGATTTACTTTATCTTGACCAATGCAAAAAACAGCCAAATGTTTTTGGATAGCATTGATATTTTCTAACGACGATGCAAGAAAAGACACTCCAGACCCCGCAAAAGTTATTTTTGAGGTCGAGGAAAACTGAAGGACGCTGTTGTTAGTATCTTCCTTACCACAATAATTCATTATATTAGGCAATTTTGGCGAATTTTCGTATAAATCATGAACAACATAAGCATTATCATAAAAAATTTTGAACTCTGGCGAAGCTATATGAGCTAATTTAGCTAATCTTTGAATGGTGTCTTCGCTATAAACACAACCAGTTGGATTAGAATATTTGGGGACACACCAAATACCCTTAATGGTTGGATCGTTCTTAACAAGCATTTCTACTTGGTCCATTTCAGGGCCATTTTCATCTATCGGTACCGTTAGCATTTCAATACCAAATTCTTCGCAAATTGCAAAGTGGCGATCATAACCTGGTGACGGACACAGAAACTTAATATTATCTTGTTTACGCCATGCAGAGTTTGAACCATTTAAGCCAAACTGCCATGCAAATAAACAAACAAGATACATTAGACTCAAGCTACTGCTTCCTCCAACAATAACTTCATCATCATTAACACCTAATAATTCTGCACCAAGAGAGCGCAAACCCGGTATACCAGCTATATTTCCATAGTTCCTAGTATCAATACCCTCAATGGAAGTATAGTTACCATTCAGTGATCCATCTAAAACATTAGAAAGATTAAGTTGTTCTGAGGAAGGTTTCCCCCTAGTAAGATCTAAACTAAGCTTACTTAACTTAAAGCCAATATGTTTTTCATTTAGTAAGCTGTAATGGTGCTCAAGTTCGCTGTAGTTCATTTGATCGATATGCACTTTATGACTCCAACTTGCAGTTTGAATGTTCAACAAACCAATTTACAGTATTTTCGAGACCTTCTTTAGCTGTATGAGAGGGATTAAATCCAAGTAGCCTCTTAGCTTTCGTGATATCAGCTAAAGAATGAAGAACATCTCCAGTTCGAAAATTATTGAAATGTGGTTCTTTATTGATGATTTTAAAATTATTCTTAGAAATATTTTGGACAAGAAGCTCAAACAACTCATTTAATGTAGTGCTACCACCGTATGCAATGTTATAAACTTGGTTGATTGATTCCTTATTTGTAGTAGTTGCGGCAAGAATGTTAGCCTGAACGACATTATCGATATAGCAAAAATCCCTTGATGTAGTCCCATCCCCATTGATACTACAAGTATTTCCCGATAATAGTGAGTTCATCCACTTAGGGATTACTGCAGAATAGGCTCCCTCTGAAGATTGTCGAGGTCCAAAAACATTAAAATATCTAAGACCAATAGTTTCAATACCATATATTTTACTGAAAACCTCAGCATAAAGTTCGTTCACAAATTTTGTAATAGCATAAGGTGATAGAGGTCGCCCTATTCTTTTTTCGGTCTTAGGGAGATCTGGGTGATCTCCATAAGTTGAGGATGAAGCAGCATAAACAAATCGTTTTACATCTGAACTTTTTACTGCCAAAAGCATATTTAAAAAACCATTTATATTAGAATCATTAGTGCAAACTGGATCTGCGATTGATCGGGGTACACTGCCTAAAGCTGCTTGGTGTAGGACATAATCAGCATTTTTGCAGCCTTTAAGGCAGTCATCTAGGTTTCTAATGTCACCTTCGTAAAAAGTAAAGTTTGACCAATTTAGCCCTGCGGTATTTTGAACGGATAATAAGTTACTATCGTCAGAGATAGAAAAGTTATCAATTCCAATTACAGTTTGACCGAGATCTAAGAGTGTCTCCAGTAAGCTGGACCCAATAAATCCAGCAACACCAGTAATCAACCAATTCTTGGGGTTTCTTATAAGATCTTTTTTTCTTTTGTCATACGAAGACAAATTTTTTAACCTCATTTTTTAAATTGAAACGGATAAAGCATCGAAAATTAAAACTAAATATTTGCTATATGCACTTTAGTATATGATACGTCATAAGAAGTACCCATAAAACAAAAAATTAATGATAACTTAGATCATTTATCCATATAGAATATGATTATTTTAGAACAATAAATAATTAAGAGATTTAAATAAATTTTAATTTTTCAATAAGTACAAAAAAGAGACTTGATAGATTTGACAGTTAATTGGTGGCTACGGGTGGACTTGAACCACCGACCCCAGCATTATGAATGCTGTGCTCTAACCAGCTGAGCTACGTAGCCATTTATGTTTCACTGTTCAATATTCGGCTTAGGTTAACGGTCGCGAATTTTGTCGATTTCACATACTCTTGTCAAGATTTTTCTAAATTACAGTCAGTAAGAGTCGTTGTTTAAATTTTTAGCAAATGAATATGATAGAGCTATCTCATATGTTGAATCTAAAATGTATAACATCACCGTCTTTTACAATATATTCTTTTCCTTCAAGCCTCCATTTTCCGGCCTCTTTAGCACCTTGCTCACCTTTACCAGCTATAAAATCGTTATAGGAAACTACTTCTGCGCGTATGAACCCTTTCTCAAAGTCTGTATGAATCTTACCAGCAGATTGAGGTGCAGTAGCTCCAACCGGAATAGTCCATGCTCTTACTTCTTGTGGTCCTGCTGTGAAAAAAGTATGCAATTGAAGGAGCTGATATCCAGCAATTATCAGTCGATTAAGACCAGGTTCTTCCATACCCATATCTTTCAGAAACTCCAATTTTTCGTTGTCATCAGATAGTTCAGCAATTTCAGATTCAAGTTTGTTACAAATTCTAACTATAGGCGCTCCCTCTGATAAGGCTATCTTCTCGACATTTTTAAGATAAGAATTATCATTGAATCCATTTTCATCCACGTTGGCAATGTACATCATTGGTTTAAGCGTTAACAGGCTCATGGGCTTAATCATTTGTTTTTCAGTTGTACTTAGATTCAGCGTTCGGAGTGGCTTAGCTTGATCTAAGTGGGGTTGAATCTTTTCGAGCAATATTTTTAGCGCGTTAGTTTTTTTGTCTTGTCCTCCTTTCAAAGCTCTCGCTGTTTTTGCGATAGATTTTTCTACTGTTTCTAAATCAGCCAGAGCTAACTCCGTATTAATAATTTCGATATCAGCAACTGGATCAATTTTGCCCTCCACATGGACAATGTTTTCATCATCAAAACATCTAACTACATGTGCGATCGCATCCGTTTCTCTGATATTGGTGAGAAATTTGTTACCTAAACCTTCTCCTTTTGAGGCGCCAGCGACAAGGCCTGCAATATCCACAAACTCCATAGTAGCTGGAAGAATTTTCTCCGGATTAACAATGTCAGCTAAATTTTTCTGACGGCTATCAGGAACCGAAACAATACCTGTATTCGGCTCAATAGTACAAAAAGGGAAATTTTCTGCATCTATACCAGCCTTTGTAAGCGCATTAAAAAGCGTAGATTTTCCAACGTTAGGTAGACCTACAATACCGCAATTAAAACCCATCAGGTAAACTCTCAAATATTAAAAAGAAATTGACTATATCGTGTGGAGTTCTTTCATCGCCTCATTCCATTTACCTTTTATAGCAAACGGAATCGTGTTAATGCAATTCTCAAAACTACCATCAATCAGATCTTGTTCACTTCTAGGCCCTTTTTTAAGTACGAAGTTAACAACTTCATTAGCTTGACCGGGATGACCAACCCCTATTCGAAGGCGTGCAAAATTATTTCTATTACCCAGCGCTTTTATAATACTCTTAAGGCCATTATGTCCACCGTGTCCACCGCCTATTTTATATTTAGATATTCCGGGATTAAGATCTATATCATCATGAACAACTAGAATATTGTCTGGATCAATTTGATAGAAGTTAGCCAAAGAAGCAATAGACTTTCCACTTATATTCATAAAAGTGTTCGGTATCAATAATCTTACATCTTGGTAATCTATTTTAACTCTAGCAACAGATCCAAAAAATTTTTCATCGGTTTTAAACACTGCAAGATATTTTTTTCCAAGAGCAGAAACAAAAGAAGCCCCTGCATTATGACGGGTATGTTCATATTGTTGGCCAGGATTTCCCAGCCCAACAATTAGTTGAACAATTTTGTCCAATACCTAAGCCCCTTGAGCCACTTTGAAACATTGAGGAATATTACTCATTTTTTTCATCACTTTCATCTCCCTCTTTATTTTCGTTCTCAACCGTCTCTTCACTATCTTCGTCAACTATGACCTCTTCTACTTCTTCTTTTGGTTTATTGACAGTAAAAATGGGTGAATCGCGATCTTCCCCATAACTCAAAGCAATACTTTCTACTCCGTTTGGGAGTTTGATATCAGAAATATGTAGTATTTGTCCAACTTCAACCTCTGCCACATCCACCTCAATATATTCAGGCAAATCTGCTGGAAGACAAGTTATATCCAGCTCCGTCATACTCCGGGTAATATTACCTCCACCAAGTTTTACTCCTGCACAGACATCCTCGTTTATAAAGTGAATTGGAACTTTTGTGGAGAGTTTTTGTGTTTTGCTGATACGTAAAAAATCAGCATGCATGATAACTGGTTTGGCTGGGTGACGTTGCAGATCCTTAAGTATAACCTCTTCATTCTTTCCTTCTATATTCAAAGTAATGATATGCGAGTAAAAAGCCTCGTTCTGAAGTGCGTAATCTAAGTCTTTATGAGGCAGAGATATCTTTTGTGGAGGGGTTTTTCCACCGTATACTATAGCTGGCACCTCACCGGCTAGACGACGAAGGCGGCGGCTCGCACCTTTCCCCGTGTCATCTCGCACTATTACATTTAATTTAAAATCATTAGACATTTTTTAGTCTCCTAGTATTACATCATCACAATCCGCGACCAGAATTGATAAGATGTTTATTTTCTCCATAATTGATGACTGCTTATCCATATAGTTTATTTATCCAAGATTTATTTCTCGTCAAACATGGCACTTATGGATTCCTCGTTACTCACGCGACGCATTGCTTCCGCAAGCATTTTTCCAATGGTTAACACTCTTATTCGTCCACTTTTTATTGCATTTATACTTATTGGAATACTGTTTGTAACAACCATCGTATCAAGTTTTGAAGCTTCAATATTTTTGATTGCTTTGCCAGACAAAACAGGGTGAGTACAGTAAGCAACCACCTTGGACGCTCCTCTTTCTTTTAAAGCATCAGCTGCCTTGCATAGGGTTCCAGCAGTATCGACAATATCATCTATCAATATACAAGTACGACCTTCGACTTCACCTATAATATTCATAACTTCAATTTGATTTGCCTCTGGTCTTCGTTTATCTATTATTGCAAGATCTGTATTAAGCAGTTTGGCCATAGCTCTTGCTCGAACAACACCACCAATATCAGGTGAGACAACAGTTGGTTGTTGGTAGTTTTGACGCTGAACATCGTCTGTCATTAGCGGAAGTCCGTATACGTTTTCTACTGCACAGTCAAAAAATCCCTGGATTTGCTCTGCATGAAGATCAACAGTCATCACACGATCAACACCAGCGTTAGATATCATATCTGCTACAACTTTTGCACTTATTGGCACACGAATTGAGCGAACTCTCCTATCTTGGCGAGCATATCCAAAATATGGAATTACAGCAGTAATTCTAGCGGCAGATGACCGACGAAGTGCATCCACCATCAGAATCAGCTCCATTAAATTTTTATGCGTTGGCGGACTTGTTGGTTGAACAATAAAAACATCTTGACCGCGGACATTTTCACAAATTTCAATATTTATTTCACCATCAGAGAACTGAGAGACAACTGAATTACTCATGTTGATCCCTAAAAATTGACTTATTTCTCTCGCTAACTCTGGGTTTGCGTTCCCAGAAAAAACCATTAAATTGGCCACATAATTTCCCTAATAATTATCTTTCCCACAACACTATACTACAGTTATATAAAATATGGCTGGGGTGGGTGGATTCGAACCACCGAGTGGCGGCATCAAAAGCCGCTGCCTTAACCGCTTGGCCACACCCCAACAGCTTTTATTCAGGAGACAAAATTTTAAATACAGGAGATCTATTGACTCCTTTGGCAACAAAACCATGCCATGGCTTTGGAATTTTTTTTAGTAAAGCTTTTGCTTCATCTTCTGTAGAAAAACTTGAGAAGATACTTCCACCCGTTCCTGTCATTCTAGCTGGAGCAAAGTTAGCTAGCCATTGGCGAGCTTTTTTTACTTCAGGATAAAGATCTTCCACAACTAATTGACAATCATTTTTCCAACCTTTCTCCTCAAAGGCGCGTATTTTGATCGGATGAGTGTTTCTTGTCAAACCAGGATGGCTAAATATTTCCGTTGTGCTTATAAATATATTCGGCGTTAGAACTAGAAACCAGTTATTAGGTATATCTACAGGAGTCAACTTTTCTCCGATACCCTCACCCCATGCAGTTTTTCCTAAGATAAAAACTGGAACATCCGCCCCAATTTTAGATCCTATATTTTGGAGCTCAGTATTAGTTAACTTTAAGTTCCACACTATATTCAATCCGAGAATAGCTGAAGCAGCATTGCTACTCCCACCACCTAAACCAGCACCTATTGGTAGATTTTTTTTCAATAGTATTTTTGCCCCATGGCCACATGCAGTGTGGCTTTGTAAAGCACGTGCTGCATGCAGTACAGCATTCTCCTGATTTGGAATATTTTTTTTAGTTGTTAATAAATCAATTTTTCCGGAATCATTAGATTCAATTTCAAGATAATCGCCATAGTCAAGCATTTGAAATAATGTTTGCAGCTCATGGTAACCATTTTCTTTTTTGCCAGTTATATGTAGAAATAAATTCAATTTTGCTGGAGCAGGTAGCGACAGTTTCATCTCTTATTTAATTACCCATTTTTTTATACTTAAGTTAAACCGATAAGTTCCTTTTTTTCCTTTTATTCTGTTTGGTAGTTTAAATTTTCCTATATTTTCATAGTTGGAAAAATCTAATTTCCATCCTGCTTGTTTTAGTGACGCCAGAGTCCCATCATCATTATATCGAGATTCGATAATTTTTAAATTCGGAGACTCCAGACCTTTAATCCAAAATCTTAGATTCTCTATTTCCGTAGCTAACAGAAACGATTTCTCACCATACACCTCAAAATCTTCAATAGTAGTTATCTCATACCTTTTAGTTTTTAATCTAGGATAATTTATTTTCCCACGTATTTTTCTTACATTAATGCCAAGTGGGCCGTTTAATTTAATTTCGAAATCTTCTTTACTTTGAACCCATGTAATCCAAGCACTTCCGCCTTCTTTCGAATTTTTATATCCAATTTTGCCTTGTATCAGCCAATGATCTATATCTTGTAGTTGATCGAAATACCTTTTTTTATAGATTAGATCTTTAGATTCATAGCCTCTGTTGATGGAACATGCATTAACTAATATTAAAATCAAGAAAAAGATTGTATAACAAATTGATTTACTCAACCTTAAGTCTCTCCATTATTTCAAGTATCATAGAATTATTAGGATGTTTTTTTATAGCCTCGTTCCATACCGAAATAGCTTCATTTTTTTTACCTATTCCAAATTTTTTGGCTTTTAACTTGCAAACAGATACTCTAACAATAAAAAAAGCTAATAAGCTAGCTAAATATTGATCGAATACTACTTGTTTTTAGCGTCATAGAACCGGACAATTGCAGCCAAGTTTCATAAGTGTTGGATTATGGCTATTTTTTTATTGGGGATTAATCATCGCTCTGCATCTCTTGACATTAGAGAGAAGGTTGTTTTTGCCCCAAAAAACATTACCAAAGCTTTACGAGATTTGATAGATGATGGCGATATAAACGAAGCCGCTATATTGTCAACATGTAATAGAACAGAAATATATATAGTTACCCCTAAAAATTCAAAATGCGCCAACCAAAAAGTCTTAAATTGGCTGCTAGACCATCATGGATTAAAACCTATTAGTCTTGACGGTTATTATTACACGCATAAGGATGAATTTGCTGCTAAGCATTTAATGAGGGTTGCTAGCGGACTGGATTCAATGATTTTAGGCGAGCCTCAGATACTCGGACAGCTAAAGTCATCTTATGCTGTCGCAAAAGAGGCAGGCACTGTTTCTGTTAAACTTAACCAGTTATTTCAGCAAGCTTTTTTTATTGCAAAACGAGTACGGACTGAAACCGCCATCGGTCAAAATCCAGTATCTGTTGCATATGCTGGAGTCAAACTTTCGCAACAAATTTTTTCTAATTTTAAAGATGTTCATGTTCTGTTGATTGGGGCAGGAGAAACCATTGAGTTGGTAGCAAAGCATTTGCTCGAAAAAAAAGTAGGCAGTATTACCGTTTCAAATCGAACCCTTCGTAGAGCAGAAGAACTAGCTCAAGAATTTGGTGCAGATACAATTTTATTTTCAGATATTCCTGAATTCCTAGATAAAGCAGATATTCTTATTTCTTCAACAGGTAGCCAATTGCCAATATTGGGTAAAGGCGCTGTAGAATCTGCAGTAAAAAAACGTAAGCATAAGCCAATTTTCATGCTAGATATGGCAGTTCCGAGAGATATTGAACCAGAAGTAGCAGAACTTGATGATGTTTATCTTTTTACGGTAGATGATCTTCAGGAAGTCATTATTGAAAATATGCGATCTCGCGAAAATGCGGCAGATAAAGCTGAAAAAATTATAGAGGATGGGGTTGTTGAATGGAAAAGCCAGATACAAGCTTTAGATTCAGTCTCCTTAATTCGCAATTTTAGAAAAAAAATAGAAAGCACAAGGGATATTGAGATCCAAAAAGCTATAGTTTTACTACAATCAGGTCAAGATCCCGAAGAGGTTCTGAAAAATTTAGCGAGAAATTTGACAAATAAACTGATGCATACGCCGTCAAAGATGCTAAAAAAGGCTGCGGAAAATGGACGAAAAAGTGATATTCGTCTGACGAAAGATTTGTTTGGACTTACAAAAACAAATGAAATTGAGCCTGAATAATAATAGTAACTATTTAAATATAGTTCATTTAATCTAAAAACTGATAAAGTGCCTTAATGAAAGATTCTATCCAAAAAAAATTACAACTAATTACTGATCGTCATGAAGAAATAGCTGCACTTTTGGGTGAGCCAGATGTAATAAGTAGTCAAAACCATTTCCGTGAATTATCGAAAGAATATTCAGAAAATGAGTATATCGTTGAGGTTTATAAAAAATATACTTTAGCTGAGAAAAAGATATTGGACGCAAAAATGTTACTTGGTGATCCTGATCACGAAATAAGAGAGATGGCTGAAGAAGAAAAAAATCATGCCGAGAAAGAACTTGGAGTCTTTTTGTTGGAAATACAGCAACTTCTGTTGCCCAAAGACAACAATGATGGAAAGAATGTATTCCTCGAAATTAGAGCAGGAACAGGTGGCGATGAGGCAGCTATTTTTTCTGGTGATTTATTTCGCATGTACTGTAAATATGCTGAAAGTTATAAATGGAAGGTAGAGATTATAAGTCAGAACCATGGAGATCATGGCGGCTACAAGGAAATTATTAGCTTAATAACAGGAAAGGGTGTTTATTCTAAACTGAAGTTTGAATCTGGAGCTCACCGAGTACAAAGAGTCCCCGATACAGAGTCACAAGGACGTGTTCATACGTCTGCTTGCACTGTAGCAGTTATGCCAGAAGTTGAATCTGTAGAGGATGTAGATATAAAAAAAGCAGATCTTCGTATTGATACTTTCCGTTCTTCAGGTGCTGGCGGACAACATGTTAATAAAACTGATTCAGCTATCCGCATTACTCATATACCGACAGGTGTAGTTGTCGAATGTCAAGATGACCGCTCTCAGCATAAAAATAAGGCAAGAGCTATGGCACTTTTGTCAGCTCGGTTGAAACTTTCCCAAGAAGCTGTTGCAGCAGAAAATATAGCAGAAGAGCGTCGCTCACTTGTCGGGAGCGGAGATAGATCAGAGCGTATCCGCACATATAATTATTCGCAGGGCCGTATTACAGACCATAGAATTAATTTAACATTGTATAAATTATCTGAGATTATGGAGGGCAGTCTTGATGGAGTAATACAGCCATTGATCAATGAAAATCAGGCTAATTTGCTCACCGATATATCGTCATGATGAATAGGAATCGCTGAAAAGTATTAAAAGTTGAATTTAGTATCTATTTATAAATAACCTTAAAGTTCTTAATCATATTATGCCTGATAAAATTTCCTGTAAAATACCAAATATTTCGAATATTTTGAGGCGCAGTAATGAGCTCAACCATATCAGTGATAGCCCTAGACTAGATGTTGAGGTGATACTCGGACATGTTTTGAGTAAGAACAGATCATACCTATATACATGGCCAAATGAGTACTTGAGTACCTTACAGCACAGACAATTTAATGAATTTTTTGATCAGCGTTTATCAGGAATACCAGTAGCTCATATATTGGGATATCGCGAGTTTTGGTCTCTACCTCTAAAAGTTTCAGCTAAAACATTAATTCCTAGGCCGGAAACAGAGTTATTGGTCGAGATAGCCCTCTCACTACCGCTTGATAATGATATATCAGCTCTAGATTTAGGAACAGGAACTGGAGCAATTGCGCTGGCTCTTGCAACAGAAAAAAAACTATGGAATATCAAAGCTATAGATAATGAATTAGGTGCCCTTGAGATTGCTGAACAAAATAGGAAATCCCTTCTTTTAGATAATGTTAAGATCCAAAAAAGTAATTGGTTCTCTGAGTTAAAAGGTAATTTTTTTGATCTCATAGTTAGCAATCCGCCTTATATAAAGCCTAACGACCCACATCTCCAGCGCGGTGACGTTAGGTTTGAACCAGTAAGTGCTTTAATTTCAGAAAATTTAGGCCTTTCTGATATTCGATTGATAGTCAGTTGTGCAAAAAACCAACTTAATTCCGGTGGCTGGCTGGCCATAGAGCATGGTTACGATCAGGGATCGATAGTTCGTCAATTGATGACAAACAACGGCTATGACGAAGTTGAAACTTTCCGTGATTTGTCTTGCTTGGACAGAGTAACTATTTGCAAAAATCCCACATAGTATATTTTCTTATTTTAATTCTTGGTAATTACCACCATGATAAATTAATGGAAGGTAACCATTATCATTAATTTGCATTACACGACCAATTAAAATTAGATGATCGCCCCCTGGATACCTATGTTCTGTTGAGCATAAGAACTGACAGGCACAGTTATCCAAAAGGGGTAAATTTTTAGCACCATGATACCACTTCTGTTCGGAAAATTTATTTTCCTTAGAGCTAGCAAATAGCTCCGAGACTGACCTCTGATTGTTACTTAAAATATTGACTGCAAAGTACTCTGTTTTTTTAAATAAATTGAATAATTTTGCTTCGCGACCTATGCACCATGAAATGAGAGGGGGCTTTAATGAGACTGTTGAAAAACTATTAACAGTTATGCCTTGTGGACTTCCGATGTTATCAACTGTTGTTATTACAGTTATGCCTGTTGCAAAATTTCCAAAGGCTTTGCGCAAGTCAATTGTTGATTGATCAATCATGTATTTTAGCCCTAAGCTTGTTTGAAGCATTCTAGAGATGCTAGAGTAACCCAACAAGAGATACATTTGAAAGCGTCTGAGACTAAATTTTATTCCAGTACAGAATTAAATTTGTAAATCAGCTAGGTGTAATAATCTCATGCTATAATTGTAATTGATATTTATTTTTCTCAAGATCTTCAGCTCAGAAAAACTAAATAATTCTCACTCTCGCAAATCGGTTCAAAAATGAAAAATATATCTATCCCAAAGCTTACAACGGAACAGAGGATATTTTTATTGTTAGATTTGATTGCCAGAATTACCAAAATCAAAAAACAGGGGGTATTTTCCTTTGAAAAATTGGGATTTGTCTGATTTTAAAGTAGATCATTTAGACGGAAAAAAACGTTTTCATGATTTCGATCTCCCTATCCCTTTGATGCGTGCAATTTCAGATCTTGGCTTTCAGTATTGCTCACCTATTCAAGCAAGAACACTCCCATATACACTTAGGGGACATGACATTGTTGGTAAAGCTCAAACTGGAACTGGAAAAACTGCAGCATTCCTTACTACAATTATAACCGAGCTCCTAAATAATCCTGTGACTGACGACTGTTTCGCAGGAGAAGCAAGATCATTAATTATAGCCCCCACGCGTGAGCTAGTAATTCAAATAGCCAATGATGCTAGAGATCTTTGCAAGTATACAGATCTTAAGGTTCACACTTTAGTGGGAGGCATGGATTACGATAAGCAAAAAAGTCGTTTACATCAGAGCTTTTGTGATATTTTAGTGGCTACACCTGGACGTTTATTAGACTTTGCAAGTAGTAATGATGTTTATTTAGATAGAACCGAAATTTTAATTCTCGATGAAGCTGATAGAATGCTTGATATGGGTTTTATTCCTCAGGTGCGAAGAATAGTTCGGTTGACTCCTCACCCAGATAATCGGCAAACAATGTTTTTTTCTGCAACTTTCACCTTGGAGGTAATGGAGCTTGCAAGACAGTGGACGGTTGACCCAACTACTGTAGAAATCGAACCTAATAATATTGCCACTCAAAATGTGACCCAAAAGGTTTACATAACACCTACAAATGAAAAGTTTGAGTTATTAAATAATATCATTCAACAAAGTGAAGTTGAAAGTGTGATTGTATTTGCTAATAGGCGCGATCAGTGCAGAAATCTATATGAAAAACTTAAAGGAAAGGGATTCCAAGTAGGGCTTCTTTCTGGGGAGGTGCCTCAAGGCAAGAGAATCAAAACGCTTGAAGATTTCAAGAACGGAAAGCTGACTACTTTAGTTGCTACTGATGTTGCCGGCCGAGGCATCCATATCGAGGGTATAAGCCATGTCGTCAACTATACTTTACCCGAAGAGCCTGAAGATTACGTTCATCGCATCGGCAGAACTGGTAGAGCAGGAAAAAATGGTACTTCTATAAGTTTTGCTTGCGAGGATGACGCATTTTTGTTGGAACCAATAGAAAAGCTTCTTGGTTTGAAACTTTTAGCAGAACTTCCGTCAAAAAATATTTTACCCTAAAATAATAATTAAAAATTAATCTCCTGGTCCCTTTTTTCGTTGGACGCGTTATGTGCTAGTTGCTATAGTCAAAAATGCTTTTGGTGAAAGGTCAATTTCAGATTTTTCACTTATGAAATAAGAGCTCCAAAAAAGTTTATAGAATTACCTTTTCAAAACATATAGAAATATTCATATTGGAGTTCCCATATATATATGTCATTCGAAGATCTTGGCCTATCAGCTGATATAATCCGTGCTGTCTCTCATCAAGGTTATAGTGAGCCAACACCGATCCAAATAAAAGCCATTCCCTCAGTTCTGATGGGTCTCGATATACTAGCAGGCGCACAAACAGGTACCGGGAAGACAGCTGGCTTCATCTTGCCGATCCTTCAAATATTAAGTCAAAATAACTACAAAAAAAGTCATCGACCTATTAGAGCGCTTGTGATTACGCCTACCAGAGAGTTGGCAGCGCAGATATCAGATAACACCATAAATTATAGTAAATACTTAAAAATAAAATCTACAGTTGTTTTTGGAGGTGTAAAGATCAATCCCCAAATAGCTAAATTACGATCTGGCATAGATATATTAGTTGCTACTCCGGGTCGACTACTCGATCACTCTAAACAAAAAACATTAGATTTATCTGAAATAGAAATATTAGTACTGGATGAAGCAGACCGGATGCTTGATATGGGGTTTTTACCAGATATAAAGAAAATTTTATATTTATTGCCTAAGAACCGTCAAAATCTTTTATTTTCAGCTACTTTCACTGATGATATAAAAAGACTTGCTGATACGCTACTCAATAAACCAAAACATATAGAGACAACACAAGGGAATGCAACTGCTGAAAGAATAAAACAGTTCGTTCATTTTGTGAACAAAGCAAGAAAAAGGGAGTTGTTATCTTTTTTGATTGGCTCAAAAAATTGGCAGCAAGTTCTAGTTTTTACACGTACAAAACATGGAGCAAATAGACTAGCTAAACAGCTTGCAATTGATGGATTGAAGTCTGCAGCTATTCATGGGAATAAAAGCCAAGCAGCAAGAACAAAGGCATTAGCAGACTTTAAGGAAGGAGACGTTCGCGTGCTCGTAGCAACTGATATTGCAGCCCGTGGCCTGGATATTAGTCAACTTCCACACGTTGTAAATTTTGAGCTACCAAAAATACCAGGAGATTATATTCATCGCATTGGTCGAACTGGTCGCGCTGGGAATGAGGGTGAGGCAATCTCATTAGTGAGTGAAGATGAATATAAATCCTTGAAAAATATTGAGCATCTTTTAGGAATAAATATCCCAAAAAAATACATACACGGTTTTTCTTCAGAACCGTTAAAAAAAATATTACCATTAGATAGAGGTTTGAAGAAAAAGAATACGTCAAATAAATATCAAAAAAGAAAAATTGATACCAAAAATGTTTGGGGGCGAATCCCTAAAAAGGATCGGGGTAATAAAAATAAATAGAAGGCACAAAAAAACGCGAGTATATTCGCGTTTTTTTGTCAATATTAAAATTTATCTCGGAAATTTTAACTTACAACAGTAATATTTTCAGCTTGCGGTCCTTTTTGACCTTCTGTAACTGTAAATTCTACTTTTTGGCCTTCCATTAAGGTTTTAAAACCTTCAGCAGATATAGCACTGAAGTGAGCAAAAACATCGGGGCCAGACTCTTGTTCAATAAATCCGAATCCTTTTGCTTCATTGAACCATTTAACTGTACCAGTAGTAGTAGACATAACTTTATCCTTTAAAATCAATAGTAATTTGTAGTCTTTATTAAGACCGTTATTTGCTGAAATGTTTTGGTATTACTTATGAAGAACCGGACGAGCTACTAAAGGTAAGACATCGAGAAGGTGTGCATAAATATAATTACATAATTTCAAGCTAGGTTCAGTATATACCAGTTTTTTTTAGAGTCAATCAAATAAGATGGACTTAAAATAACTTTTAGTCTAAATACCAATGACTTGCAATTTATTTTAGCCTTCAGGAAAAATTACTAATAGAACACATCCATACTTTGATTGGGGTACATGGGCCGATCCTTTTGGGTGATGCAAGAAAGTACCAGTTTGATGATCTTCTCTCCCATCATTAAAAATCCCAGACAAAACATATACTTGCTCAGGTCCGACTTCATGTGCATCTAATGCTCCGTAATTAGCACCAGCTTGAAATTCATAAATATCTACACGTTTATTATTATTTCCGGTCCAAAGATTTCTAACATAAATCCCTGGAGCTCCCTCAATAGCCTTTATATCTCTCCAGTTACATTTAGTTACACCGTCAAAATTCATTCCATCTATCATATGAAACCCCAAATTTAATAATTATTTTTATTCAGACAATTATTGTACTATAAATTAAAATTATATTAATACATTTCATTATAAATGATAATGATAGATATTCTCATTGGAGCGACAAAAGGGAGGTATGAAAACTTGTTTCTTTTGGTATTAGAGTGGAAAAAGAGAAACTTTATTAAAAAAATCTTTTAGTATTTTCGAAAAAGTTAGCTTCCTCCATACCTTTGCATGATAGCGGCATATGACTTTCCTTTTATATGTTCATTTACTATAGCCGTAAAGCTCTTACCTGACGGATTATGAGCATTTATATCGCGACCATCCTCGAGGAAGAACTTAATAAAAGTTTCAAAATTTTCGATATTCATTCCTCGATAAGCTTTCTCCAATAGATGAAAATCTTGATTGATATTTTTTGGAGGGAGAAAGTTTAAAAAAGTTTTTATTCTCTCATCGTCGAACACCTCACCTAAAACTTTTTCTTTATCTTTTAATATGGCCATAATTCAAATTACTACTTATTTTTGTAAATTAATTAATATGATCAGTCATCGAGTCAAGCTTCTCAACAAGAATACTATTAACTTGTTTCGGATTGGCTTGGCCTTTTGAGGCCTTCATAATCTGCCCTACGAAATAACCTAACATTTTCTGACGTTTAGGCTTTTCTGCTTGTAGATAATTATCTAATTGTTCATGATTATTCTGCAATACATTATTAACCAATGATTCAATTACATTAGTGTCTGATACCTGCTTTAGCCCCCTAGATTTAATAATATCATCTGCATCACCGTCACCTTCCCACATGCAGTCAAATATTTCTTTAGCCATTTTCCCCGAAATAGTATTATCTAGAATACGAGAAATCATCTTTGCGAGGTCTTCTGCTTTGACAGGACAATGAGAAATAGACAAATTACCTGCATTGAGACGTGCTAAAAGTTCCCCGAGGATCCAATTCGCAGCAGTTGTTGCATCCCCAGTTTTTTTGGCAACAGTTTCAAAGTATGTGCTTAAAGTTGGGTCACCACTTAATATGTTGGCATTATAATCAGAAACCGAATACTGTTTGATAAATCTTTTACGCTTAACTTCTGGTAACTCAGGTAAGGAGCAGCGTATTTCTTGAATTTCCTGATCGTCAATAGCAACAGGTAAAAGGTCAGGACAGGGAAAATATCTATAATCATTAGCCTCCTCTTTGCTACGCATGGATTTCGATTTTTTGGTTTCACCATTATAAAGTCTTGTTTCTTGTACTACCTTCCCGCCATCCTCAATTAAATCAATTTGCCTTGAAGCCTCAATGCTAATAGCATCTTCCATAAATTTAAAAGAATTTAAATTTTTAGTTTCTGTTCTCGTTCCAAGCGATTCCCCTGGTTTTCGAACTGAAATATTCACATCAAATCGCATAGAGCCTTGAGACATTTCTCCATCACATATCCCTAATGATGTAACAATACTATGCAGTTTTTTGGCAAACAAAGTCGCTTCTTCTGCTGAACTTAAGTCGGGTTCTGAGACAATTTCTATTAATGGTGTTCCTGCTCGATTTAAGTCTACCCCAGTCATTCCTTGAAAATCTTCATGTAATGATTTTCCAGCATCTTCTTCCAAATGAGCATGGTGTATCCTAATTATTTTTTTACTACCATTTGATAATTCAATCTCAATATTTCCTGCTCCGACAATAGGCTTTTCAAGTTGTGTCGTTTGATAGCCCTTAGGAAGGTCTGGATAAAAATAGTTTTTACGTTCGAATATAGAATATTTTGAGATTTGGGCATTTATCGCTAAGCCAAACATAATTGCTTGACGAAATGCTTCTTTATTGGGGGAAGGCAGTGTACCAGGCATTCCCAGATCAAGGGCAGAGACCTGAGTATTTGGTTGGCCGCCAAAAGAAGTGCTTGCTCCTGAGAAAATCTTTGATTTAGTTGCAAGCTGGACATGAACTTCTAAGCCTATAACAGTTTCCCATTCCATTAATTTGCACCCATATTATTTTCCAACTCTATATTTTTTGGATAGCTTCGATGCCAGTCCGTGATAGATTGATATTGGTGAGCTACATTCAAAATAAGGTCCTCTTCGAAATAGTTGCCTATGATTTGGAGACCAATTGGTTTCTTATCCACTAGCCCACAGGGTACAGACATCGCTGGAAGACCAGCCAAATTTGTTGCTATGGTATAAATATCTTCTAAATACATTTCGACAGGATCATTACTCTTTGCCCCAAACTTAAAAGCTGGATCTGGGCATGTAGGCCCCATAATAACATCAACTTTTTTGAACGCTGTAACAAAGTCTTGTTTTATTAGACGCCTAACTTGCTGTGCTTTTCGATAATATGCGTCATAGTAGCCCGCAGATAGACAATAGGTTCCGACTAGAATTCTGCGTTTTACTTCGTCGCCAAATCCCTCTGCACGACTTCGAGTGTACATATCATTTAAATCAGTTGGATTTTCACACCTATGCCCATAACGAATTCCATCAAATCTCGAGAGATTAGATGACGCTTCGGCCGGAGCAATAACATAATAAGCAGGAACAGCGAGATGACTATGAGGTAGACTTATAGGCACTAACTTAGCTCCATGAATTTCAAGAACGGATAACGCCTCTAGAACACATTTCTCTGTATCAAGATTAAGACCATTTTGAAAATATTCCTTTGGGATACCTATTTTTAGACCACCAATTGATTTTGAAATTTCCTCGGAGTAATTCTGTACCACTACATTTGTAGACGTTGAGTCTCTTGCATCATGCCCAGCCATTACTTTGAGCATCAATGCACAATCTTCAGCAGTTTTTGCCATAGGCCCTGCTTGATCAAGGCTTAATGCAAAAGCTATCATTCCCCAGCGAGAAACTCGCCCATAGGTTGGCTTTAATCCACTTACACCGCAAAGGGCTGCTGGTTGTCGAATAGATCCACCGGTATCTGTTCCTGTAGCACCAGGTGTAATTAGCGCAGCAATGGCTGCAGCAGACCCACCAGAAGATCCTCCTGGGACCGTACTGATATCCCAGGGGTTTTTTACTGATCCATAAAAACTGGTTTCATTAGATGAGCCCATTGCAAACTCGTCCATGTTAGTTTTACCTAAGATTACAGCGCCTGCGTTAGAGAATTTTTCTACTATTGTTGCATCATAGGGAGGAATGAAGTTGTCTAGCATCTTCGAACCACAGCTGGTCTTAATACCGTTAGTGCAGAAGATATCTTTATGCGCTATTGGAACACCACAAAAGTCTGAAAATTCTCCAGAGACACGCTTTTGGTCAGCCGCTTCAGCCTGAATAAGGGCAGACTCTTCGCAAACAGTTATATAGCAATTATAAATATTGTTTAATTTTTTTATACGATCTAAGTAATGTCGAGTCACTTCAAGACTCGAAAATTTTCGTTTATTTAACCCAGATATGACATCAGCTATAGTCATGTCATGTATATCTTGACTGCTCATAGATTACCTTTAATCAGTCAATTACCTTAGGAACAAGATATAATCCATTTTTTGTCGAAGGAGCTATACCTTGAAAGGCATATCGCTGATCAGACTCAGTTACCTTATCTGTACGCAAATACTGAGTTGCATCTGTTGGGTGAGCCATAGGTAGAACATCAGCGGTATCGATAGCACCAAGCTGGTCAACCAACGAAAGTACATCCTCGATACTTTTTGTGGTCTCTTTTATTGTTGCAGAGTCTAGTCGTATACAAGCAAGTTCTGCGAGTTTTTTTATTTCTTGATGATTGATCGTCATAATTTTATTTCATTAGTTTGACAGTGAAAATTTAATCTAGTTGTATATTTTTACACTTTAAAATACTAGCATTAAAATATTATGTTAGCTGATTAGTCTGTATTATACGTTAGTATGTGAACTTATTTGTACAAAAATCTCTTATATAGTTTTTTTTATCGAAATAATATAGATCTTGCCCTAAACCCTTGTGATTGTTAAAGTTAAACTATAAATTATTGTAAATTATTATAACCGAAAAATTAATGGTGATTTTATGTTTAAGCGGCTACGAGGGATGTTCTCTAATGATGTTTCCATTGATTTAGGTACCGCGAATACCTTAATTTATGTAAAAGAAAAAGGGATTGTTTTAAATGAACCCTCTGTAGTTGCTATACGCCATCATAATGGACATAAGATTGTTGACGCAGTAGGAGTAGAAGCCAAAAGAATGCTTGGCCGAACTCCTGGAAATATAACCGCCATCAGGCCTTTGAAGGATGGTGTTATAGCTGATTTTCAGGTTACAGAAAAAATGCTTCAGTACTTTATAAAAAAAGTGCATGCCCATAGTTTCATACCGCCAAGCCCCAGAGTGCTAATTTGTGTTCCCTGTGCAGCAACCGAAGTTGAGAAAAGAGCTATACGTGAATCTGCATATAGTGCTGGATCAAGAGAGGTCTTTCTGATTGAAGAACCTATGGCTGCAGCGTTGGGCGCTGGATTACCAGTAGATGAAGCATGCGGATCAATGGTCGTGGACATTGGAGGTGGAACTACAGAAATTGCTATTTTATCGTTAAATGGAGTCGTCTTTTCTGATTCAGCCCGGATTGGTGGAGATCGTTTTGATGAGTCGATTAGCAACTATGTTAGACGGGTATATGGAAGTGTAATTGGTGAAACAACAGCAGAGCGAATAAAGTTTGAAATAGGAAGCGCTTATCCACCAAAAGATGTTAGAGAAATAGACGTACGTGGCCGGAATCTAGCTGAAGGTGTACCAAAGTCAATTACACTCAATAGCGATGAAGTTTTGGAAGCCTTACAAGAACCGCTCACTGGAATAATACAGGCGGTAAAGAGAGTTTTAGAGCAATCACCACCGGAGCTAGCTTCAGATATAGCAGAAACTGGAATTGTGCTGACTGGTGGAGGAGCACTTTTGCGTGATTTGGATAAACTGCTTACTAATGAGACTGGTTTACCGGTAGTCATAGCTGATGACCCTCTAACCTGTGTTGCTAGAGGTGGGGGTAAAGCTTTAGAGACAATGGAAGGCCGTCATATGGACGTAATGACATATTAAATTTTTATTAATCTGATTGATAAGTAAAGCTTTTCCTTTTCTTGATTAATAAAGACTGAGGTATCCTGACATAAAAAACCTTTTTTCAAATGAACGCTCAAATGCCAAGCGAATGCTGATTATATTTTTCGCTGCCTCCGTTTTGCTTCTAGTTGATACTAAAACTCAGTGGCTTAAGCCTATGCAATTATGGATAACTGATGCTATAACCCCGGTTTACTCACTTGCGAATTCCCCAGATTGGGTTAATCAAATAAGTGGAATCTTTACCAGTAAGATATCTCTTGAAAATAAAATTAAACTTCAAGATATAGAATTGTTGGTCCTTAGGGGCCGGAATCAGAAGATGGCAGAGTTGTCATATGAAAATCTTAGACTTAGGAACTTATTAAATGCTTCAGAACTGTTAAAGAACAATGTCTTAGTTACTGAATTGATAGGGGAATCATCTGATCCACTCAGCCACACTATTTTAGTCGATAGAGGTGAAAATTATGGAGTACTTGAAGGTCAGGCAGTGCTAGATTCGGAGGGCCTGATGGGACAAGTTATAGAAGTATATCAATCTAGCTGTAAGGTTCTTTTGATCAGCGATAGCAGCAACGCTGT
>MDTG01154254.1_pt1 | contig 49629 bp, 51 predicted proteins | sample 811421 | NCBI WGS metagenome assembly MDTG01 (sample SAMN05326645, study PRJNA326480) | marine metagenome | isolation source: seawater | place: Pacific Ocean: South East | collected 2011 | reverse complement strand
TTGGATATCGGGCGCCGGCGCCAGAGGCCTTCATCCCTATAGATCGAAGGCCGACCATGCATTAGCATTTAACCTGGACCACTCGATGGGGTCAGCTCAATGCCGCCAAAGATATCGAGCCATTCCCTTCGCCGCTGTGGTTGAAAGCTCCGATATGGATACTGCCTGTCTTCGGCCTTTGATGGCATCTGAAGCTTAAAGAACCGCAAAACAACGTCGAACGGTCCGATGGACCGGGCACGACTGAAAAAGAGTTCAGATTCTCCAGGAAAGAGCTCTTCTAGAGACTTCACATAGCTTACCGTGCGATCGCTGAAAGACTCCCTAGTGAACGGCTCTTTCTTCATGTCTTTCCTCATGAAGAGAGCTTTCGGAAGCTCATCGTGGTTTAGCTCGTTACGGACAAGCGTAAACTCTACCGTATCATTGCCCCTAACTTGCGCGGTTAGCTTATAATCAAAGTCTTCAAGTACGTCGGACGCTACGCCACTCGACTGGTTAGGATCGCGGTCGTCGTGCAAGTAAATGTTGAACGACCGTTGTTCATCCGGAGGCGCAAGTACACCTAAAGTACGTCGGAGCTTCTTGATCGTGTCACTCGACCAATCATCACGTACTTCCGAGATTGTAATGGACGTACCAGTGCCCTCTTTCGCGGCCTTTCTCGCATGTGGCTCAAGGCCCTGAACCGACGCGGCGGAAGTGAGGTCGTCCTTGAACCCACTAGTTCCCAATTCAATTGTAGCGGTCACCTCATCTAGGACTGCACCGTCTTTCTCGAATTTGTTCCAATCAACCATCCAGGTGAGTGTCTGGCTCTCACCGGCCTCGTTGACGATGCTTGAGTGTAGCTGACACTGTGCTCCGAGCCGATCGAGCGCAAACCTTCCGATCCCCTTCGCCCCGGTCCTGGTGCGTCCAAGTTTCGAGGAAGACTCAAGCTCCTTGTTGGCCGTTCCAATAACCATCCACGCATCGCGGATGGCGTCATCCCCCATCCCGGCGCCGTCGTCTATTACTGAGATGGTAACCAGATGCTGGACCAGTTTTGCCTCAGGACTGTGTTCATCAGCAAGGCAAGGACGTAGTTTGGCGGTCTCCCCTACAAGGTCGAAATGATTTTCTGGACTTAAGCCCCAACTCTTCAGCCGACCAAACTCGTCCTTGGATATCTCTTCCGGCACTCCGCTGTAGGTCGGAGTAATTCTTACGATGCAGAACGAAGCGTCGGCATCGTACGAGTTTTTGACCAGTTCGGTGATCGCGCCCTCTGCCGTCGCAACATTCTCGCGACCGATCAAGCGAGCCGTTCGAGCAGAAACACGAAATGGAACTTCCTGAATGCTATTCATAGCGCACTCCAAAGGCTGGAAAGCGGGGCCGCGAAACTTCTCTCTCCAAATGGCACGACCTTGTCGTGATCATAGAGCACCATTCCTTGGACAAACTTGTCTCCGCATGCGTCCGCCAACTTACGCAGTCCAGAAAAATCCGCCGCTGATACCGTCGCAGAGGATTTCACCTCAATCCCGACGATCTGGCCCCGCCGGTTCTCCAGAACCAAGTCGACCTCATTCTTTTCCTTGTCTCGGTAGTGAGCGAACGTGCATCGCTGTTCACTCCAGGAAGCAATCTTGCGAAGTTCGCTGAAAACAAAGGTCTCAAGGATCGGGCCGAAAGCGGTTCGGTCTTTCTTGACCGAATCCGGCGACACTTCACGCATCGCCGCCAGCAATCCCGCATCCAAAAAGTGAAGTTTCGGCGATTTTGTCAAACGTTTCAGCCGGTTCGTGAACCAAGGCTGGAGGGTATGCACGAGGTAAAGACTTTCGAAGACACCAACATACTTTTGCGTCGTGACATGGTTGAGGCCAATGGCGCCGCCAATACCGGAGTAATTCACCAATTGACCGGAATGTTCTGCTAGAACTGTCAGAAGCTTTGGCATGACAGAAAGCTGTTCGATTTGCGCCACGTCTCGTACATCTCGCTGGACAAGTGCATCGAGGTATTCGTGGTACCAGTCCTGTTTGCGCGACCATCTTCTCCGGCCAAGCGCCTCAGGGTAGCCGCCAGACAGAACGGTTTCGACTAAGCCATCCCCGACAACTATGTGGTCTACGGCTGGTTTTTTCCCTGCAAACGCCCTGTCGATAAAGTTCGATTTTACGCCTATGGTTTCGGCTTGGCTGAGAGGCAAGAGCCGTATGACCTCCATCCGTCCGGCGAGCGAGTCCGCAACCTTCGGAAGGGTCATAAGATTTGCGGAACCCGTCAACAGAAAGCGACCTGGTGTTTTGTCATCGTCGACCAGATTCTTGATTGCGAGCAGCAGGTCCGGCGCGCGTTGGACTTCGTCGATTACAGCACGATCCAGACCGCGCACAAAACCGACAGGGTCATCAACTGCCGATCTCAGAACGTTGGCATCGTCTAAAGTTAGGAAGGGCGTCTTGTCTCCTGCGACGTCCATCGCAAGCGTCGTCTTGCCTGATTGGCGCGGTCCGGAGATAAGAACCACGCGCGTGTCTGAGAGTGCTTCCTCTACTCTCTCTTTGGCGAATCTCGGGTACATTTTCCGCTCATCTTTGGCTGACCAATTGAAAGTACGCACCCGACCGATTGAAAGTCAATGCCCGACCGATTGAAGCTCTCGGACCGACCGATCGAAAGCCAGCAATCTAGCCCTGCAGAGGCAGCAGAACACGCTTTGTCCGAAGAATAGGACATACTTCGGACATCAAGGTTCCGGCATTTCCAGCTCCGGCAGATCCCGCAGGCTCTGCAGATCGAAGGTCACCAGGAAGGTCTCCGTGGTTACGAAGGTATGCGGCGCGCCGGGCCGCGGCGAGCGTGGCCCGCTGGCGATCAGGTCCTTGTAGCGCAGCCGGGCCAACAGGTCGCGGCTGACTTCCTTACCGAAGATGTCGGCCAGCCCCGCCCGGTCGATCGGCTGATGATAAGCGATGGCGCAGAGCACCCCCATCTCCATCTCGGAAAAAGCCAGGGACTGCTCGCCGAGATTGGCTGCCGTCTTGATCGCCTCGGCGAACTGGGTCCTGGTCCGGAACATCCACCCGCCGGCGACCTGCGCCAGCTCGTAAGGGCGTCCGGTCAACTCGGCCTGGATGTCCTCGATCAGCATCTCCACCGAGGCCCCCTGCCCCACCACCCGCACCAGGTCTTCTCGGCCGACCGGCGAAGCACTGGTGAACAATACCGCCTCGATCCGTCCCATCCATTCGCGCCAACGCAGCTCCTGCGGCAGGTCATCGAGGTCCCGATCAAAGACAGCGCCGCCCCCCTCAGCAGGTTTCCGTTTCCGGGTCGCACTCGTCATGATGCGATCCCATAGAGCCTGAACGTCGGGCGCCCGGTCAGTTCCCGCGCCACGCCCAACTCCACCAGCCGGTCGCAGAACCGCCGCGCGGCGCGGTCGGTCATGGGGATCGAGGTCCCCCGGATGCGCGGCGACAGCATCGACGCCGGCGCCACGGCATCCTCGGTCAGGAACAGATCGACGGCCGCGTCTGATCCCTTTGCCCTGAGTTTCGGGGCGACGGCACGAAGCGCCTCTGCGCGACGGACAAGATCCCGCGCCAGCCGGATCGTCTCTCGGATGCTCTCAAGAATCCGGGCCTGAACCGCCAGTTTGGCCCCCTGCCCGCCTGCGGCTAGATCACGCAGAATCCCCTTGGTGAGCTGCTGCGCCGTAACCGGCAGAACCGCCTTCCAATTCAGAGCCCGCGCCAGGACAATGTCCGAGAGCAGGCAGGCGACCCGTTCCGCCCGGTCGTCGGCCTTGAGCATGGCGCGTAGGACCTCCACTCCACCAGCAAGCGGCCCATGGGTGCGTGCCCGATCTTGTCCAATGTCCAACCAATCGGCCAAATCCTCCACGAGATGCGGACCGATCAGGTCTGCGATCTCCTTAGGCCCACGTAGCTGGAGCCGAACCGCCTCGCGCCAAAACGCCAGCAGATCACCGTCCGGCCCCCGCGCCTCGCCCGGCGGTGTCAGATGGTAGGCGTCGCGGATATCGGCTTCCCGCGCCAGCCGCCCTTCCAGTTTGGACGTCGCCGTCGCGGCACTGAGCGCCAACCGGTTCGCAAGCAGCTTTGCCGGCACACCATGCCGCGGATCGGAGACCAGCTGATCGAGCACCGTCAGCGCAGCCCCCGACCGAAAGGCCACAGTTTCAAGGGTTTCCGCTCCCCCGGAGGTGACCCAACCCGGCAGCTGCGGTAGGGTGTTCAGGTCGTCGGAGATGGTGGCGGGCTGATATGTCATGCCCCAAGACTATCCGACGGCGGCGCTTTTGCCTACCACATAGTGTATAAACCGCCCCGCCTTGCCGATCTCCGATACGTCCAATAATTTTGCATTATCGGACATAAAAATGATATGCCCAGAAACATGGGTAGTCTCACAAATAACGGCACCAAAATCGATGGCTCAGACGTCCCTGAGACCGAGATTTCGAGCTCAGCGCCCGACGACACGTCGACCGGCAACGAGCGAGACGAGAGAGCCACATCCGACAGGGCGCCCGTCGCCCTGCCCGCCCATGTCGCAGGCTCCGGCACGCTCGATCGCCTGGTCGACACGGCCCGCGACTACGCTAAGGCATCGACGGCCGAGAACACGAACAAGGCCTACGTGGCCGACTGGAAACATTTTGCCCGCTGGTGCAGGCTCAAGGGGACCGAGCCCCTGCCCCCGTCCAATGAAATGATCGGGCTCTACCTCGCCGATCTGGCTGCCGGGTCGGGGTCCTCCCCTGGCCTGTCTGTCTCGACGATCGAGCGGCGGCTCTCGGGTCTCGCCTGGAACTACGTACAGCGCGGGTTTGCCCTTGACCGCAAAGACCGGCACATTGCCACGGTTCTGGCCGGTATCAAACGGCAGCATGCGCGGCCACCGGTCCAGAAAGAGGCCATTCTTCCGGACGACATCCTCGCCATGGTGGCCACCCTGCCCCACGACCTGCGCGGGCTCCGGGATCGTGCCATCCTGTTGATCGGCTTCGCCGGCGGGCTCCGGCGCTCCGAGATTGTCAGCCTCGATCACGGCAAGGACGATACCCCGGTTTCGGGCGGCTGGATCGAGATCCTCAAGGATGGCGCCGTCCTGACGCTCAATGCCAAGACCGGCTGGCGCGAGGTCGAGGTCGGCCGCGGCTCGTCGGAACAGACCTGCCCCGTTCACGCGCTGGAGCAGTGGCTGCACTTCGCACGCATCGATTTCGGTGCGGTCTTCGTGCGCACCTCGCGGGACGGCAAGAAGGCCCTGGAATCCCGCCTCTCCGACAAGCATGTCGCGCGGCTCATCAAGCAGACCGTGCTGGATGCGGGTATTCGCGCGGACCTGCCGGAGAAGGATCGGCTGGCTCTGTTTTCGGGGCACTCGCTTCGGGCTGGGCTCGCCAGTTCGGCCGAGGTCGATGAGCGCTACATTCAGAAGCAGCTCGGGCACGCCTCGGCCGAGATGACCCGCCGTTATCAGCGTCGGCGCGACAGGTTCCGGGTCAACATGACCAAAGCCGCGGGGCTCTAGGTTCTCCATCACGCCGCCTGCCCGCTCAACCGGCCATAGAAGCTGCGCTCGAGATGCAGCTCCCCTGCCCCGGCCTTCTCGATCATGCCGCGGAGATAGCCGCCCGGCGATGCCACTTCGCCCTTGGCATGCTTGTCGAAGGTCAGGACCAGTGCCGCGGTGGCGATCTGAGGCCCGAGACGATCCTGCGCCAGGTTCCAGGCGTGCTGGGAGACGCCGATCATCGGCCTCAACTGCCCCGCCACCCGGTGCAGATCGCCCCAATCCTTCAGGTATCCGCCCACATTGCGCGCCCAGGACGCGAATTCCGGACAGGCCTGCATCACCGTCGGCAGATCGAGCGCTGCTCCACGTTTCTTGCGCACCTCGGCAACCCAATCTTCCAGCTCCCTGTCCACGCGCTCTTCCGGTGGGGCATTTGGCGCGATGCCGGCCTCTTCCTCTTTTTCAGAGGAATTACTGGTTACAGGATTAAGTTTGGTTGTAGTTAGTATATGAGGTCCGGAAATGACCTCCCTGGGGTTCATTTCTTGAGTCTTCTCGGACACTTCTTCGATGGGCTCCGCCATGTTTTCCACAACCTCATCCGCTCGGACCGCCTTGAGGTAGGCTGCCTCAACCCGCTCCTGCAGCTCCCGAAACCAGTCCATGAGCCTCTCAAGCGTCTCTGACGCCGTGTGGCGGCGTGGAAGCCGCGCCAGGAGATCTTCGAACAGGGTCGTGAGCTGCGTCCAGGGGCCCTTCAGAGCGCCGCTCAGGGCCGCCTCGATCCGCGCCCGGATCATGCGCCGTGAGACGGTGATCTGGCGCTTCAGGCGCTGGCAGAGGGCACGTTCGGCCTGGATCTCGATATGCAGCTGCTCGAACTCCTCTGCACGGGCCGAGAGCGGCGACAGATCGAAGCCATAGGCCTCGATGATGACGCCCTCCTCATCTCTCCGGCCCCACCGTTTGCCATTCGGGCTATCCTTGAAGGAGATCACCCCTGCCTCGACCAGGCGCCGAGCATGACGCTTAAGGGCAGACAGCGAGAAGCCCGTCTGCTCCATCAGATAGGCGTTCGACGCCCAGACGATCGGCCGCCTGCCCTCCTCCCAATCCTGGGTCTGGGTAAACGCCCCGAGTGTGTCGAGGAGCAGGAGGTCGCCGGCTTTGAGGCCGATGTGCGCTCCGACTCGCTTGATTGCCACGAATGCTGTTGATTTGGGTACAGCTACCCGTTCACCGGCTTGGGCGAGCTGCTCCGCTACGCCAAGTCCCGGTGTCGGCTTGCGCCAACCTGTATGTTTCATGGATAGTTCTCGCCTCCTCTGCTTGATGGAGGGCAAAAGAATCCCGTTCGCTCAGGAGCGTTGCTGTTGACAGTGATTCGCCGGAGAACTATCGTGATAGCGACCAAACTAATCTTGATAAGCTCTCAGGCCCTCAGCTTGGGGGCTTTTCTTTTGCCGTTATCTCAAAGCATATCCGCTCCTGTTTCTTACCTCGTTTGGATCGAAGACCACCGTCTCCGCGGCTCCTGCCTCTTACTTCGATCCGTGCTTCTCCAAATACTCAGCGATGACATCACTCAAACCTCTGAGAATGTCCTCATCCAATGTTAGCCCCGTGGCAGCGACCGAGAGCTTCCCGCCCTGCCCTGTAACACTCAATTTCCGCGAACCGATCTTTCGCTGTACCGTGAGTTTCTTTGGGCTCTGCGATTTCTTTTTTGCAGGCTTGGACTGCTTCTCAGTCAGGTTACCAAGAACCTTTTCGAGGTCACGGTGGCTGAGATCGTAGACATCTTTGCACGCGTGCAAAATCTCAGCTCTAGCGGTATAGACAGCGCGACCACGTGATACCGCGCTGTTATGGACACCCACACGGTTGGCGAACTCGGTTGCAGTTATCTTCTCGTCCGGTTTGGCATCTTGTAGCCGCTCAAACATCTCGCCTATCGAAACCAGGCGCTCGAAAGCGCTGAGGTTTTCACGTTCCTCATTCTCCCGGAAGCGCATGAATAGCATCTCGAACTGCTCTTCACGGGAACCCCGAAGGGATTGTGGAACCAGAATGGCGCGGACAGGCAATCCCAAAGCTTCAAGGATCGCATGGCGTCGCCGACCCACGATCAGCTGGAACGTCACGCCTTCTACGTTCTCGGGCTCACGTTCATCCGGTCGCCAATCAGGATCCGCTGGCCGAACATGAATGGGCGTATCTTGACCATTCTTCTCGATACTCTCTTTGAGCTTCTCGAATGCCTCTTGGTCGCGCCAATCTTCACGCCGGTCCGATCCAATCACGTCCACGATCTGAGACGGATCAATCTGCAACTCATGTCGACCCGCGAGAATGCGCTCCACGACCTGCGCGCGCTCAACGTGAAGCATCTGGCTGGCGTCTGAAAGCGCTCCGGCCTTCCAAGCACTGCCAGAGCCGCCCAGTCTTGGCTTAACCCCACCAACCAGTTTCGCTTCGTCTTCGTGAACTTGTTCGCTTGCACCAGATCCAGGAGCCGCAGACACATCCTCATCTGGGCGCGTGGGCTTTTTCTTGAGGACCGAGCTGCTCAGTGTTCGCTTCATTCGGCTTCCTCCTCGAAATTGTAGAAGTTCTGCATCCAATCCTCGGCATAGCCACGCTCAAGACCAGGCCAGAGGCGTGAGACGATGGCGTCATTCACTGCGTCAGCATTCTCGATGAACCTGTTGATTCCTTTTCGCTTGCCTGGAGTATCTGGGTCGTACTCGTAGACGGATTGATAAACGTCCGACGCGTTCGAAATAGCATCAGAGCGAAGATAGAATACCGGCAGCACCTCATCTGGGCAGTTTTCGAGCAGGTTGCCGACCTGTGTGAGGTCTTGCTCATTTGTTCTCTGCACGATCGTGGGCAATAGCATATGTGCCGCACCGCCCATATCGATCCGATCCGTCGCGAAAATGTGGCGCAGCATGGTGAGGAGACCAGTCACAAAGGTGGACAAGGTCGCAATGTCGAAACCCTTCATCGTCTGCGGGATAATCAACGAAGTAGACGCCATCACATTGTTCAGCTGGAACAGTGTCAGCGCAGGCTGATAATCGATAATGATGCAGTCCAAGGTCTCGTTGAGGGCACTTTCAAGCTTCGCTTGGTCGACCCTACCGTTGCTCACCAGTTCATTCGGACGGGTGACCGGTGGATGCCCCTCTTTCCAACGATCTATGGAGTCTCTTAGGAACCTGTAGAACCGCTTTTCCGGGGTTCCCGCTCGCAACAACCTCGCGATCTGAATTTCACCTTCTGAGGTTTCGCCATGCGCAGGTACTAGCCGCACGCCCGGCCAAGAGGTTTTCTTGAAAAACCCGTCAAGCGTCTCCGCATCATAGTCAGTGTAGGGGATGGATTCGTCGGTCTGAAACAGCCCCGCGAAGTCAACCATCGTTGGAGTTTCGTCATCTGGCAAAGTTGGCATTTCTTCGCCGCCGACAAAATAGAGCGTGATCGTGCTCTGGGGGTCAGCGTCCATGACGCCGACTCGCATGCCGTAGTGCAGACTCAGGTACTGAGCGAAGTGCGCAGCACTAAGCGACTTCGCGGTGCCACCTTTCTGACTTGCAAACGAAATGACGGGCAAAGGATCGTCGGGTTTGCGCCAAGCAAGAAAATGCTCAGGCCGCTTTGCTGAGGCAGCCATCAAAGCCCGGATGTGCATCAGCTCCGTTAGGGTGAAAACACGCTCGCGCCCTACATGCTTGCCGGCAGGAAAATCCTCATTATCCTTAGCGAACTTCGTCAGATGCTGATGGCTAATGTTCAGGAAGCGAGCACATTGGCGCATCGACCAAGAGCGCTTGATGCGCTCACGCATCGTCAACTCCTTGTTGACCGAGACCATGGTCCGGCCAAGGCCCCGCTCGAGCTCTTGAAGGAACTGTTCTATACTGCCGCCCATTGCACCGCTCTCATTTCGACTCTCTCACGGAATCGCTCCGAGTTATGAATAGCACGGTTTTTGAGGAAATGTACAGATATTGTACGCCTACAGGATTTCCGGCGCACAATATGGGCTACACCGATTGAAAATACGGACAGCAACTTGAGCCGCCGAGGTGATTTTGCACGCGTGCAAAAACCTCGGAGCCTGGTGCAGCCAGACCGCCGGAGCGGTCTGGCCCTTGGCTTAGGCTGCGTCTTTGGGACCCCAGGGGATGATCGCTTGCAGGGAAAGATCGTCCTGGTTCGCGGCCTTGACGAGGTTGGCGTTGAAGCAGTGGTCGCGGATGGACAGCGTGTATTAGTCGGCGCCGGTCTCCTTGTTCTGCTTCTTCCAGATGCCGCCGCACTCGACCAGCTTGCCGCGCGGGAAGCGGTCGAGGACACGGTGTGTGGGGGCCATCGAGTTCGCGCTCCCGACGGGTTCGACCGTAATGTCGAGATCGAAGGTCAGGGTCGAGAAGGGGCCGGTGCCCTTGGCGGTTTCGATGTCGGCGCTGGTGAATTTGATGCAGTTCGTGGTCAAGGACCAGAGCATCTCATTGAGACGGATTCCAGCTGACTGCCCGTGAGGAGGCCGATGGTGATCTCGAGTACGTCGCCGTGCGAATTCGACTTCGACAGGCCGGAGCAGGGGGCAAAGATGGCTAACGGTCAGGCCGAAGGCGAGCGCAAACTCCGGTATAGCTTTGCCGATCGAGGAGGCCCACCTGAGACCTTCGCCGAAGAAGAGATCGGGTCGCCGCTTGCCGGACCAGAAACGGATTGCGTGGCCCTGAAGCTACCCGAGGATCCGTTTGGGGACCTTGATCGCGGCCAAACTGCCGGCGGACGGGTCTAGTAGGGTGCGCGCACATCCAGCGAACTAGCCGCGATTTGTCGGTGACCATCGCCAGCCGGGCACAGGCCCACTACGGCGAATCAGGATCGTCCTCGCTGTGCTGCAAAGATGCCCGCAAGTGATAGCGAATTAGCTGGACCAAGCCATGTGATCCCACGCCATTGAAAATTGGTCGTGGCCAAATTGCCAAGCACCGGCTTGCCTGCTGCGACGAGTGTCCGTGCCCGCGCTATGCGTTCGAGGATGCTGCGTTCGGAAGTTCTGACTAGTGAGATTCGTGAGGTGCGGTAAGGCCGGGGGGCTTCGCCGAAAACGGAATGAGCGTTTCTGAAGGCGTCCTTAAACGTGCCCAACCTAAGCCGTTCATGCAACATTTCGATCAGGTCTCTTAGCTGCCCGTCACACATCTGCCGGAAGCACGCAATTCTCTGAGAACTGTTACAAAGCCTTGAGCCGACGTCCACCGGCATCGACAACAAGATGCGTCTTCTAAACGCATGGATCACCGGTTTCTGCTGGTTGCCAGTCTCGCGGTTGCTGGCAAAAGCTCTGCTTCGTCCTTGGCGTTCGCGGCCAATTTAATGACGTTCAACTGGCTTGGCTCTAGCTGGTCGAGCGGCATCATCCGGATGTCGACTGCGCCGTCAGGCGCGACCGATCTGGTGATTTCGCTCTTCTTCGCAGTGGAAGACTTCGAGTGGTTTGTGGTCTTAGCCATGGCAAGGGACCTTGAGGCCGGACCCGGAAGAGACTCTCTCTATCCTTTTAAGCCCAGCACCAGGGCTTCCCTTTCACTAGCTCTCGGCAACGACAGAACATGTCGTCGATTGACCATTTAATCGAGCAGCTCACTCGCTGGGTTCTCCGCGACATCGACATCATCGTAGTATTTCTGCGCCTGTATTGGCGAACGATGCAGGGACAGACGCATTGCGGAGGGCAGGGGGGTGCCGGCAAGAGCGGCTTGCGTCAGGAAACCAGAGCGAAGCCCGTGTGGAGACGCAAAGCTCCTATCCAGGCCAGAGTCTTCCAGAAGTCGCTTGACGATCTGATTGACCGCAGCATCCGACAACCGCTTCTTGCCCAGCGCACCCGTGCGGGTGATCCGGCGGAACAGCGGCCCGTCTTCAATCTCGGCCGCGTCGATCCAGGCGACGAGCGCCCGGGCGGCGCGGCCCTTGAGCACGAGTTTCGGCGTGTTGCCTGCGTCGGTCGTCTTGGTGCTGGGCAACTGTATCCAGACGATACCCGAAGCATCAAACGCCTCCAGATCAATGTCGCCGCGATCGAGGCTGACAATCTCCGACCGGCGGCGACCACCCGAAGCCCAGCCGAGCATCAAGATGGCGCGATCACGAATGCCGCGAAGACCGGGACCTGCTGCCTCGGCGAGTTGCAACAACAAATCTCTCGTGATCGGATGAGCCGATTTCGGGGCAGGGGGCCTTGCCGCGGCTTTACGCGCCTTCGCACGGGCCTGTCGCACGAGCGGCGCCTCGAAGGGCGAGGCAAAGTTGCGCATGCGGTGAAAAGCCCGCCAGGAGGCAATGCGCCGGTCCAGCGTCGAGGGGGCAGGGCAGCTAAGGCTCTTGCGCAGCCCCATGGCGATCAACGCTCGCGCAACCTCACCGGCCTTCCGCGCATCGTTGCTCAGATCGCGACTGTGATCGAGGATGAAGCGCAGCGCGACATCTTCGCTTTCGGGCCATGCCAACGCCGGTTCATCAGCAAAGCGCATTTTCTTCCAGGCCGAGAGATAGATCAGATCCCGTTCATAGGCCCGCCGCGTGTTTTCAGGCGTGCCGCGCGCATAGAGGTCATTGAGCGCTTCGCGGTCTTCTGCGTCGAGACGCGGAACCGGGTAGGGCAGGGGGCTCTCTCTCGTCGCGCTGAGTGTTTTTGGCCGTGGTTTCATGCACTGAGAGTGACGAGAATGGCTGTTTCTGTCAACATTCGATAATTGTATCTTATCGTATGTTGGATTGCACCCCTTAAAACCCTTGAGTGGTGTTCATTAGGCATCTATTTTGCACATTATGCAGAGGCAACACTTTATTATCCGAGCTGATGACGAAGAGACCGAACGCGGTATCTACGATCCTGAGCCACTTCAAGATGAAGATCTCTGGTTCATGCCCGCGCCGGGTGGGGAGAACGCAAACGACCTTGCGCCGCCGCTGCCCCGGGCCGATCGCTCCAGGCTCATCAATGTCGACACATGGCGGAAGGCGGAAGCCAGTCTCGCCGTGCCGCTGGCTCAGGTCGCCGCGAAGCTTGGGGCCCTCGATGAACGTTTGCGGCGGGCTCCAGAGGGCTGGCGGCACCGGTTGGCTCTAATCGAAGCGTCCGGGTTGAGCTGGCTCGGGACCGAACGGATCTCGGCCGAGCGCCTGTCACTTTGGCGGGCCATGCGGCTCAGTGGCATTCAGGAGGACAACCGGGCTCTAGCACGCGCCGATTGGGCTTGTCGTCGCCTGACGGAGGGGCCAATGCCCGACGTGACGTCCGCCGAGAGCATCATGGACTTCCTTGGTCGTCAGGAACCCCTTGAGACGGATGATGTTCAGCATCCCTCTGGCGAGCCGATTGGGGAACAGCTTGCCGCATGGTGCGAAGAAATGGAAAGGGCGCGGGACTTCCATCCGATCAGTCAAGCCGCGTTCGGTCTGTTCCTGTGGGGACCAGCTGGCCTGCTAGCACATGTGCAAGGTGCCGAGATGGAGGCGGCGGTTTTGGCAGCGAGGCTTGCGACTAGTGGGCTGACAGGCGGGGCAGTATTCCTGCCGCTGGCGGGTGGCGGGTTGTCAAGGCTGCGTCGCGCCGGAAATCCGCAAGAGCGGCTTCGGCAATTTTTGGACGGGGCAGGGGCGGCGACATTGGCGGCGTTGCGTCATCTCGATCAGCTCGAGGCCTGGCAGGGCAGGGCAGAGCAAGCGTTGCAAGGCCGGTCGGGTCGTACACCGAAGCGATTGATTGAGGTTCTAACAGAATGGCCGCTGGTTTCCGCGCCGATGGCCGAAGCAATAACCGGGGCCAGCCGGGCGGCCCTTCAACGCAATCTCAATGATATGGCTCAGATGGGACTCATCCGCGAAATCACCGGGCAGGGCCGATACAGAGTGTGGTGTGCACTTGTATAAAAGGTGTTCCCTGGAACGAACCCCGGGCCTGACTGCCAAATCCGAAGGCCTAACCGGCCGCCTTCGCGAGCCCCCTGCGTATTTCCGGAATGACGTTTGCGCCGAGAATCTCGATGGCCTCCAGCATGGATCGGTGGTCGATAACGCCCACACCGAATTGAAGCAGGATCCGGTCAAAACGCAAGACCTCATGTGCGGCGAGAATTTTCTCGGACAATTGCGAGGGGCCACCGGTAAAATAGCCGCCATTGGGACCGGAAAACTTCTCGAACATCTCGCGGCTCTGCATGGGCATGCCGCGTTCGCGGCCGAGTTTTCCCATCTTCGCCGAATGCGCTGGATAGTAGATGTCCAGCGCGGATTTCATGCTGTTATGCACAAAACCATGGGCTGTCAGCGATGTCTTCAGGCGCGATGCCCTATGGCCCGCCTCATGCCCGGCCTGGTGATAAAGCTGGAACATTGGCGCGACACGTTTCCATTCGCCGCCCAGAATCAATGCCATCGCCATCGGCAGTCCCATGGTGCCGGCCCGCATGGCCGATTGCGGCGTGCCGCCAACCCCCAGCCAGATCGGCAGTTGCAGCTGAACCGGCCGCGGATAAACACCGAGCCCATCGAGAGGCTGGGTGTGGGCGCTCCCCGGCCAGTTTGCGTGCTCGGCCTTGTTGATCTCCAACAGCATGTGCAGCTTTTCGATGAACAGATCATCGTAGTCGTTCATGTCATAGCCAAAGAGTGGGAAGGATTCAGAGAACGCCCCCCGCCCGGCGATGATTTCGGCGCGACCATCGCTCAGTCCATCCAGCGTGGCGAATTGCTGAAACACCCGCACCGGGTCATCGGAACTGAGAACCGAGACCGTGCTGGTAAAGCGGATGCGCTTTGTCTGTGTCGCCGCGGCGGCGAGGGCAACCGCGATCGAGGAGACGGCGTAATCGTCCCGGTGATGTTCGCCGAGTCCGTAGACATCAACCCCGACCTGATCGGCCAGAGTGATCTCTTCGACGATGTTGCGCAGGCGTTCGGGCGCGCCAACGACCTGCCCGGTAACCGGGTTGGGACCTATATCGCCAAAGGTAAAAAGCCCGATTTCCATTGCGGTTCGCTCGATTGTTCCAGGGTCCGGCTCAGCTTATCGCAATAATGAGCTTGCCGGTTACACGGCCCTCAGCGCTGAGTTCATGGGCTGGGCCGACCTGATCCAGGGGGAAGGTTTTTTCGATGCGTAGATCCAACGCGCCCTCGGAGTAGAGCCGCGCTGCCTCCTGTAGCGCCTGTTCCGGCTGTGCCTGCGGGGTGGGCGAGAATTGGGCACCATGTTCGGGGGCGGAGAAATCGACGATTGAGATAACCCGCGACGCCTCGCCGGTGATTTGGATCAGTTCGGGAATGTTGCCCGCGCCGACGAGGTCGAGGGTCGCGTCGATCCCTTCTGGCGCAAGGGTCTTCAGCCGGTCGGCGAGCCCCGGCTCGTAAGTGGTCGGCGTTGCTCCGAGACCGCTCAGATAGTCATGCTTGGCTTCGCTGGCTGTGCCGATGACGGTGATCCCGCGCGCCTTAGCGACCTGGACCGCAACCGAACCGACGCCGCCAGCCGCGCCGGAAATCAGGATCGTCTCGCCCGCCTTGGCTCCGACATAGTCGAGGCTGCGAATGGCGGTCTCCGAAGCGACTGTCATCCCGCCAGCCACGTCAAAGGGCATCGCATCAGGTTTGGCCGTCCAGTAGTTCAGCACTGCATAGTCCGCGAATGTGCCGATACCTGCACCAAAGACGGCATCGCCCACGGCCACGCCGCTCACGCCTTCACCAACCTCATCGACCATTCCGGCGGCTTCGAACCCCACGCCAGCGGGAAACTCAACGGGCATGAAATCCTTGAAATACCCGGCCCGGATCTTCCACTCCGCCGGATTTACCCCGGCTGCGCGGACGGCAATCCGCACCTGGCCGGGCCCCGCATGGGGTTCGTCGACTTCGACCAGTTCAAGGACTTCAGGTCCGCCAAACTCATTGAATTTGATTGCTTTCATTGCCGTCTTCCTTAATTTACCCGCGAGCGGGACTATCTATTTCTATGTGGTTTGCCGGGTCGGCATTTTGTCAACTTTGACCCGTAGGCCTTTCACCCGGGGTAGACTTTCAGCGCGACCAGGGTCTCCAACATCTGGCTCTTTTCGTAGGAAACGAAATCGACGCCGGTCACTGCCGGACCGGCAGCGATTGCGGCGGAAACCAGCCCGACTTCCCCATTCGCAACCCAGTTCGGATCAACGTGTTCGCGTGCACGTGTAACCACTGGGCCAAGGACCTGCGACGTAACGCGAAGCCGGTCACCAAGTTCAGCGGTCAGCACCTTGCGCATCATCAAAAGCGCCGCCTGCTGCATGTTGATAATCGACGCGCCGGGCACCGGCATCTGGGCGCTTCCCCCGAGGATCAACTGGTAGGTTCCAGATTGCGGCAGATGGGGAACCCAAGCGCGAACCGTCGCGACATGGGCGCTACTTACGCTGACAAAGAAGCTCTGCCAGTCTTCGTCCGAGATTTCCCACAGGGGGTTTTTCTGCCACCATCCGCCGATCGAAGCAACGATATCCGTAACCGGGCCGAATTCACTAATGACGAGCTTGGCCATCTCCTCAGCGTCTTCGAAGCTGGCGGAGTCGCCGGATACAAAATCCACCCTTCCCGGACCTTCGAGATCCGAAAGGATGCCTCGCAGCTCATCGATCTTGCGATCGGTTCTGGACGGAACGACGACATGTGCACCAGATTTCACCCATGCGCGAATAATCCCCTCGTCAACATCTCCGGTTCCTCCGGCAATGACCACACGGCGGTGACCTAGATCGGGATAACGGGCTTTTGCCAAATCAATAATCTCAGCCAAATTGAGCACTCCTGTTGCTCGTAGCAGTCAGGCAAGGCCCGATGCTTGTTCGAGTTATTCGTTCAAAGTGCCTTCACAGTGGCACGCACCGTTTCGGTCCAGGGGGTTGTCGGGCGCCCGATCAACTTTTGAAGCGTGTGGCTTTCATCCTTCAGCGCACCCTTGGCTGCATTGGCGTCGCTGTCGGCAAGCAGCGCGGCAATCGGGGCGGGCAGGCCGGCGCCTTCCAAAGCGCCAGCAAATTCCGCCTCGCTCATGTTGACATAGGCGACGGGCTTTCCGGCCGCCGCAGAGATCACCTCGACAAACTCGGCCATCGTGTAGCTTTCGTCCCCGGCCAACTCGTAGATCGCCCCGGACTGAATGGTATCGGCGGCCAAAACGGCAACGTCGCCTTCTGCATAGTCCTGACGGGTCGCGCTAGAGAACAGCCCGTCGCCAGCCGCGCCGAGATAGGCCCCATGTTCGAGCGCGGGCGGGATCGAAGCCGTCTGGTTCTCGGTATACCAGCCATGGCGCAGGAAGGCGTGAGGCAGGCCGGAGGCCTTGATCGCCGCTTCGGTTTCGCGATGGTCGGCGGCAAGTCCGATGCTGTTCGTCTCGGCCCTGAGAACCGAGGTATAGGCAAGAAAGCCAACACCGGCCGCCACAGCGGCATCAACCGCATTCTTGTGTTGCTCGGCACGTCTGCCCATTTCGGAAGCAGAGATCAGGAGCAGCCGGTCGATGCCCTGAAAGGCCTGCTCGAGCGATGCGCGGTCGTCGTAGTCGCCGATGCGCACTTCAACGCCGTGCCCTTCCAGAGCGGCAGCCGCGTCGGGTCTACGCACAAGGGCCACGACGTTCTTGGCCGGAACCTTGCCGACCAGTTCGGCAACGACAAGCGCGCCGAGTTGGCCCGATGCACCTGTGACGAGGTATTTTGCCGTCTGATCCGCCATGAACATGTCCTTTACTTTGATTCTGGTATACATATGAGGTATGGTCTCTTTCAGTTACCTACTATTGCTCAGCATTGGAAGAAGGCAGTTGCAAATGACCAGGGAACACCAAAGTAACCCTGCTGATGTGCTCGGTGACCTCATCAAGCATTTCGAGACCAGTCCGGAAGGCGGCATTGATACGGCAAGTTGTCCGGTCCGCGATGTGCTGGACCGTATCGGAGACAAATGGTCGGTTCTGATCCTGACGCTGCTCGCTCGTGAGCCAAAGAGGTTCAGCGCATTGAACAGGGTTGTCGGTGACATCTCCAAGAGGATGCTGACCCAGACGCTGCGCTCGCTGCAGCGCGATGGGCTGGTTGAGCGGACCGTCTACCCGACGACACCGCCGATGGTCGATTATCGTCTGACGGATCTTGGCCGGTCCGCGCTCGAACCTCTGGCCGGGCTGATTGTCTGGGCCGACCGAAGCCATGACCAGATCCGCCAGGCGCGTGAGGCGTTTGACCATAAGGGAGAGGATATGCCCCTGGTTTCCTAGGGTCCGGGCCCCTGCCTTCAATGACCTGTCAGGTTTGTCACGGTCGACACGCCGGATGAGCCAGTCCTCGGGTCAACACATATGTCGATCGGCCCAAACGAATGGGCAGCCTTGGAAAGGTTCCTTTCATGCGCAGTTTCTATCTCACAGCCCTCGTCCTGGGCCTGCTGACTGCGGTCGGCCCGCTGGCGATCAACATGTATCTGCCCGCGCTTCCAGTCATCGAGGATGTCTTTGACACCGACACGGTGACCGTTCAGCTAAGCCTTCTTTCGTTCTTTGTCTCCATGTCACTGGCTCAGCTCATCTATGGCCCGCTTTCGGACATGTTCGGCCGCAGGCTGCCGCTATTCATCGGTCTGACACTCTATCTGCTGGGGGCGGTCGGTTCCGCGCTGGCCCCGGACATTCAATGGCTGATCGCCGCGCGTGCGCTTCAGGGGCTGGGCGCAGCAGCGGGAATGGTGATCGCGCGTGCCGTCATTCGAGATCTCTATACCGGCCCTCAGGCCGCGCAGCTCATGGCCACGCTAATGCTGGTGGTCAGTATTGCGCCGGTCCTCGCTCCGCTGGCGGGAAGCGCTGCGCTCGCCGCAGGTGGTTGGCGCACGATCTTCTGGTCGATGGCGGCGGCGGCCATCGCGGCGCTTGTGCTTCTGACCACCGCGCTCAAGGAAACCCGCCCCCCCGAACAGCGCGGCGACAGCAGCCTTGCACGCTCGCTCCGGGACTACGCAAGCCTTCTGCGCGAACCGAGGTTTCTCGGCATCGTCTTTGTTGGTGCATTCGGGTTGGCCAGCTTCATGGCCTATGTGGCGAACTCGTCCTTCATCCTGATCGAGTACTATGGACTGAGCCCGACGCAATACAGCCTCGCCTTTTCGATCAACGCCGCAGGGTTTATCGGCGTCGCCCAACTCAACGGGTATCTGAGCCGACGCTTCGGGCTAGGGCCGATGATCCGGTTTGCGACGGCGGCGAATGTGGCTGTCATGCTGCTGCTGCTGATCACGGAACTGGTCGGGATCGCAACGCTGCCGGTGATGATTGTTCTGCTTCTATGCGGCTATGCGTTTCTGGGTCTCGTCGTGCCGGGCACGGCGGTGCTCGCTCTGGAAGATCATGGAGAAAAAGCCGGAACGGCGTCAGCGCTGATGGGTGCACTGCAATTCATGACGGCGACGGTCATGATCGGGATTGCGGGCGCATTCTTTGACGGCACGCCCATTCCGATGATCGTGGCCATCGCAGCCTGTTCCGTGATCGCTTTTGCTCTGGCGATGCTTTCTGTACCTCGAAAGGAGGCGCAGATCCCCGCTGAATAGGGTGTCGGCGCCGGTCAGGCTGCGCCTGCGGCCACCTTCCCGATCCGGTAGGTGCAACGGCGGCCACCTCTCACAATATGCTCGACCCTCTCGATGGCGGTACCAGGGCCCAGAACCTGCTCAAAAACCGCCTGTTCGGACCGGCAGAAACCTTGACAGAAACGCGCGGCAGCGCAGATCGGGCAGTGGTTTTCGACAAATAGGAACGTCCCGTCACCGGCATCCTCGAAACTCGCCATATAGCCTTCGTCAGAGCGCAGTTCAGCCAGTCTGGCGACGCGCTCCTTCAGGCTGCCGCATCCCACCATCGCGGCTTCGTATTGTGCCCGTGTCCTAGTCTCTCTGGCCGAGATAACCCGATCCAGGGCCTCCGCACCCAACTCATCCTGAATGCTGCTCAGGATTTCAACGGTTAGCCCGGCGTGGGTATTCGGAAACCGTGCCTGCCCCTTTTCGGACAGGTGCCAGTAGGTCGATGGACGGCCTCGGCTCGCACTGCGCCGCTCTTCGCGGACCAGCCCGTCATTCGAGAGCTTCATGAGCTGCTGGCGCGCGCCCTCACCGGTGATCCCAAGCCGTTCGCCGATCTGCGACGAGGTCAACGCGCCCTGCATCTTCAGGGTCATCAGGATGCGATCCGACGGCGCACGTGGTGCATCCGGGTATTTTTCCAAGTGATCGCTTGACATATTGGCCGGATTGTTTTTCAAAGTCTTCACTTGTTTAATTACCCGCTCACGTACCATGACGCAAGCCGGACCCGATAAGGAGAGACATGATGGCCTTTGAATTGCCCGCCCTAACCTACGACCACGCAGCCCTTGCCGCGCGGGGGATGAGCCAGGAAACGTTGGAATTGCATCACGACAAGCACCATCAGGCCTACGTAACCGCGCTCAACGGCTTTGTGGACGCGAACGCCGACCTGCAAGGCAAGACACTGGAAGAAATCATCGCGCTCACCTATGGCGATGCCGATCGTGCGCCCGTGTTCAACAATGCGGGCCAACACTGGAACCACATTCATTTCTGGAACGCACTTTCGCCTGTGGGTGGCGGCATCCCGGGTAAACTCGAAGGCAAGATTGTCGATGCCTTCGGTTCGGTCGAGCAATTCAAGGCCGATTTCAAGACCGCAGCCAACGGTCAGTTCGGCTCCGGCTGGGCGTGGCTGATCCAGAAATCTGATGGCACATTGGCCGTCACCAAAACACCGAACGGCGTGAACCCGCTGGCTACAGGAGAGGGCACGACGCTGCTGGGCCTCGATGTCTGGGAACACAGCTACTACGTCGACTTCCGCAACCGGCGGCCCGACTATGTGACCAACTTCCTCGACAACCTGGCGAATTACGAATTTGCCGAAGCCAACCTCGCCTGAACGCGAGTCGGTCTCGGCGTCGGGGCCCAGTTTGAAACAGGCTTTCTGCGTTCCGAGTCGGCTCGACAATTCGATGCGTATCGGCCATTTCTTGATCTCAAACTCAAGAGAAGACCAAGTGAATACTCTTCTCGGATCTCACGTCAGACTTATGTAGGGCCTCCTTCAGTTGCCTTCCTCAAAAAAAGGCCTGGGGACAGCCGGCTCAAGCGAAGGAGAGTCACCAATTAGTGACCTAGCGACGGCGCATGGCAGAACGTTTGGAGGTGGGTGACACCGGGTGTAGCGCGGCTTATAGCATGAAATCGTCCAAGCAGTTTGGGCGATTATTCTCAAACAAGGAGGACGGGAACTGGATTTGCCAATTTCGCGACGCGCACCGAAACTCGTGATTTTTGACTGTGACGGTGTGCTCGTAGACTCCGAGCCGACCTTCAATCGCGTGCTGCACGCTTATTTGCTTTCGACTGGCGCAAGCTTGTCACTCGTTGAATGCCACGGCTTGTTCGTCGGCAAGAGCAGACATGATGTCGAACGTTATGTGAGCGAAAGGGGATTGCGCCTTCCTGCGAAATGGCCACACGACTTCTACGACAGAGTTCTCGAAGCCCTCGGAAAAGAGGTCGAGCCGATCCCGGGCGCCCGTGAGGCGGTGACGTTGATTTCGTCGGCTGGCATTCCGCTCTGCGTAGCCTCAAATGGGCTTCTGGCAAAGATGCGTGTCACACTGGAACGGTCGGGTCTGCTTCCCTGGTTCGAAGGAAATATGTTTTCGGCTTATGATGTCGGCGCCAGCAAACCCGCGCCCGATGTGTTTTTGCATGCGGCCGAAATGAATGGCGTTGCGCCAGAGGATTGCGTGGTAGTCGAAGATAGCATGAGCGGATTCGAGGCGGCCTCCAACGCTGCGATGACCTGTTTTGCCTACCTCCCGAAGACAGCTTTGAATCCAGAGAACGTCTTCGGTGCGCGACGGCTAACCGATATGGCTGACCTGCCGAAACTGTTGGGGCTTTGAGTGGTCAATCCATAGACGGCAACCAGCTTCGCATGGACCGGACGACGTATACCCGGCTGCAAATCTCCATCGGAACAAACAAAGTTTGTGACCTGCGAAGGAACACGGCCATCAAACAAGATAGTTGTTAAATTTTTGTATCCGCTTCACCAATTCTTGTTATTGATTGACTGAGCGAGCAGCATGCACCCAACCCCCTCGCGGTTGCCATCAGCATTTGGGGGAGGACCATCCACTCCAAAGCCCAGGCTGCACCCGACCGTTCCTGTTCATGGATCAAGGCATGATGCATAGCCGAGACCTGTACCGAATTGAACCGTGCCAACGTCACCAAGAGCTCGGCAGCAATCGGGTTGTTCTTGTGAGGCATGGCGGACGAGGTACCACCTCCTGAAATCGCGATCACACCGATGCCTTGCTGCGCCATGAGGGCGATGTCCTGCCCAATCTTGCCTAGAGTGCCAGAAATCATTGAAAGCAGAGACGCATATTCCACAATCCCGTCACGCATCGTGTGCCAGGCCTTTTTAGTCGGCGCAAGATCGAGCTGGTTGGCGACATCGGCGACAACTTCATCCGCCTTATTTCGGAGAGCCTTGCGGTCGCCGGAGGCCCCGCCAATCTGTACCCGCTCGATACGGGGACGGATTTGATCCAGCCGCACCCGATGCTCGGCCAAAGGCAGGCGCCAGGGTAGAACCCGATCACGTACCTTGATCACCGTGGCGGCCTGCATTCTTGTGCGCCCCATTAACGGTTCATCCCCGAACCGCTCTTCTAGCTCCTTGAGGAATTTCTCCAATTCAATCAATCTGTTGGTGATGAGCAATGAAGCCTCTCGCAGAACCAGGACTGTCGTGGTGTCGACCACATCCTGAGAAGTAGCGCCCATGTGGACGGCTTCTTCAGGTGCGATAGCCTTAAGCTGTTTGACCAGACTCGGCACCGGCAGACCATCCTGCGCCGTACCTTTGGTAAGATCGGTTAGATCGGGTTTGGCAACTTCGATTGCTTGTGCAGCTGTCTCGGCCAGAGTTGCGTCAATCAGTCCTGCCCGGCCACAGGCCCGCGACCATGCCGCCTCGAAGGCGAGCATGTGCTGAAGATGCCGTTCCGGAGAGAGGATCGCTGCCATAGCGTCATCGCCGAACAGACCGGATAGCCACGGACTCTCAAACACTGAAGCGCTCATAGCGAGCTCCTTATGGTGCGCCGAAAGCGCGGGATGACCAATCTATATGATGCCGCTTTTCCCGATCTGGTCAGATGTCGAGGAAAACCGTCTCGCCCTCGCCCTGTAGTCGAATGTCGAAGCGGTACTTGCCGTCGCCGGTTTTCTTGGCGATCAGGGTATTCACCCGTGGTCGCTGTTCGATTCGGATCAGCAACGGGTCATTGGCGTTGTCCTCGTCTTCGAAATAGATCCGGGTATTGAGACCTACGTTAATCCCACGTGCGACGACCCAAAGGGAAATATGAGGCGCGCTCTCGACTCCACCGCGCCCCTGGTAAGAGCCAGGTTTGACTGTGCGCAAGGTAAACTCGCCGCTTTCCGCGTCGGCCGCAAAGCGGCAATGGCCTGTAAAGGCCGGATCGGCGCTTTTATCGCCCGGAAACACGCCCCCAGCATCGCATTGCCAGCTCTCGATCAACGCATCTCGCATCGCCCAGCCGGTGCCGTCAAATACGGAGCCAACGATCTCAACGATCTCACCCTTGGCCTTGCTTTCATCCAGAAAAGGCGTGGTGCCAATCTCTTCGTCATAGTATCCTGCGTTTCCCGCATAGGTAGGCATCAGGCCGATATGGACATAAGGACCCGCCGTTTGCGAGGCGCTTTCGATCAGTGTTTCAAGTTTCTGAACCATTTCACATGCCCTCCAGCTTGTTTTCAAACATGGTCTGACGGCGACCCCGCAAAACAATGTCAAATTTATAGGCGAGAAAATCGAGTGGGCGCGATTTCGAGAAATCGAGCGGCGCGACCAGCCGGTCGAGCTGGCTGCGATCCTTGATGGTCGCGGCGATCGGGCAGTGATTGATGAGCGGATCGCCCTCGAAATACATCTGCGAGATTAACCTTTGGCCGAAGCTGTGGCCAAATATCGAAAAGTGGATGTGCATCGGACGCCAGTCATTGGCACGGTTAGGCCAGGGGTAAGCCCCTGGACGAATGGTCAAGAATTCGTAGTATCCGTTTTCATCCGTGATGGTCCGACCGCAGCCGCCGAAATTTGGGTCGAGCGGTGCGAAATAGGTGTCTTTCTTGTGCCGGTAGCGCCCACCCGCATTAGCCTGCCAGATCTCTATTAGCGCGTTCGGTATCGGGCGGTTCATCTCGTCCAGCAAGCGGCCATGCACCAGGATGCGTTCGCCCACGGCGGGAGCAGCACCCTTTGTCCAGTTCAAGATCAGGTTGTTGTCGAGCGCGCCGAGCTTCGTGTGGCCGAATCTCGGACCAGTCTCTTCCGAGGGAGTGCTCTCCATCGAAAGCAACGGCAGGAAGGGCGAGCGCGCGACGCTCGTTTTGTAGCCAGGATCATAGGGCTCGGGGTGGATCGCGCGGTTGCGCGGAATCAGTGGTCCATGGTCAGTCATTAGATACTTTCCTCCATTTCCGCATAAGTCTGCTTGGCCAGCTTTAGCGCGTGGTTGGCTTTCGGCACGCCAGCATAGATCGCGACGTGTTGCAGCGCCTCGGCGACATCCGCTTTCGAGGCACCGGTATTGGCGGTAGCCCGGATATGCATTGGAATTTCCTCGAAATTTCCTGTCGCGGCCAGCAGTGCGAGGGTCAACATCGAGCGTTCGCGTCGGGTGATCCGCTCCGACGCCCAAACAGTTCCCCATGCGCTTTCGGTGATCAACGACTGAAACGGCAAGTCGAATTCGGTCTTGCCTGCCTCTGCCCGGTCCACATGGGCCTCGCCCAGCACCTCGCGGCGCACTTGCATGCCTTTGTCGAACGTCTCTGTCATGGGATGATCCTTTCCACGAAATTCATCAGGGTGTGGGCAAATACCTTTGGCTGCTCTACCGCAGGAAGATGGCCGGAGCGGTCGAACATGACTAAATCGGAGCGGGGCAGGGCGGCGGCGAGCTTTTCGACCACGTCCGGCGGCGTCGCCTGATCGTGATAGCCGCCGATCACCAGCGCGGGCTGGGTGATTTCGCGAAGGCGGTCGGTGATGTCGGTGCCGGCGATCGCCGCGCAAGTGGCTATATAGCCTTCCGTATCTGTCCGGGTGAGCAGCGCCCGCCACAGATCGGTTTCAAGAGTCGCAAGCATATCGGGGCCGAACCACCGCTGTAGGATGCCGTCTGCCATTGCCGCCATGCCATTAGTGCGTACACCCTCGATCCGACTCAGCCAGCTATCCGCATTTCCCAGCATTGGGGCGGTATTCGAAAGCACCAAGCCGATCACCCTATCCGGCGCCATGAGCGCGATGTGCTGCGCGATCAGGCCGCCGATGGAGCAACCGACGATCACCGCCTGAGCGAGACCGATATGGTCCATCGCGGCCAGCACGTCCTCGGCCAGCTCTGGAATGCCATATCCCCGCGGCGCGGTACTGCTCAGCCCGTGACCGCGCTTGTCCATGCGCAAGTTCGACCAGCCCGCGGGTAGAAGCGCGACGACATCGTCCCACATCCGCAGGTCTGTGCCGAGCGAATTGATGAAGACAAGCGCGACACCTTCGCCGTCAGTGGCGCGCAGATGCGTGGTGCCCCAATCGCGTTTCAATGCCTGCATGGTATCCTCCTGCCGATAATTTGGCATAACTTTTCCCTTTACAAAAATATGATCTTGGCCAAAAGCTATAACCAAATGGATATACCTAATGGTCTGAAACTGCGCCATCTCGAAGCTTTCCTGACCGTTGCTCAAGCCGGAACAATCTCTGCTGCGGCGCGGCAACGGAACGTGTCGCAGCCGGCATTGTCAAAAACGATCTCGGAACTGGAGGGGCTGCTTGGCGCGCATCTCTTCGAGCGTACAGGGCGGCGGGCCGTCTTAACCCCGGCAGGTGAGAATTTTCGTGCTCATGCCCGCGCCGCGCTGCAAAGCCTCGAGGCAGGGGTGCGCGACCTGTCGGGGCAGGTGGCGGCGGGGCTGGTGAAGGTTGGGTTGCTGCCGACCGTGGCCGGTGGGTTCTTCCCCTCGGTCGCTCTTGCATTCTCGCAGGCGCGCCCGGATGCGCGGATCGGTATAATCACTGGGCCGAACCACTACCTGCTCGAACGACTGCGCGGCGGCAAGATTGACCTTATGGTCGGGCGCATGCCACGGGCAGCCGACATGGCAGGCCTGTCTTTCGAGTATCTCTATGACGAGCCGATCTTGCTGGTGGCGCGCGCCGGACATCCAGCGCTGGATCTGCCGGTGACCGACGCTCTGCTACGCTATCCCCTCATCCTGCCCAACCCCGGTGCGATCATTCGTCAGAGCGTGGATCAATACCTTGCCGCGATGGGGTTATCCGATCTCACACCGGTGTTCGAGACGGTGGCCCTGCCGGCGGCGCAAACGCTTCTCGAAGGTTCTGAGATGCTCTGGTTCATCTCGCGCGGCGTCGTGGCGCGGGAAATTGCGCGCGGCAGCCTTGCTGCGCTCGATCTAAAGTCGGATTACATGGCCGGGGCGGTTGGTCTGACACGCAAGTTCACGTTCGACGAAGACAGCCATGCCGATCTGCTGGCGCGGCTTCTGCACCGGCGGGTTGAAGAGGATTGCGCCCGTCGTTGAGCCAGTCAGACGGCTTCTAGCGCAATAGCAATACCCTGTCCTACACCGATACACATGGTGGATAGCGATTTCTCACCAGGCTTGAGGTCAAGCATCGCGGTGCCAGTAATCCGCGCACCCGACATGCCCAGCGGATGACCCAACGCGATTGCCCCGCCATTGGGGTTCACACGCACGTCATCATCAGCAATCCCAAGATTACGCAACGTGGCGAGGCCCTGCGAGGCGAAAGCTTCGTTAAGCTCAATCACTGCGAACTCCTCTTGGCGCAGGCCAAGACGCGCCAGAAGCTTTCTCGAGGCCGGAGCCGGGCCGAAGCCCATGATGCGCGGCGCCACGCCGGCGGTTGCCCCGCCGAGCACTCTGGCGATCGGCTTAAGCCCATGCTTTTCGGCAGCTTCTTTCGTCGAAAGGATCAAAGCGGCAGACCCGTCATTCACGCCAGAGGCGTTGCCCGCTGTCACAGTGCCATCGGCTTTCACGAAGGGCCGAAGTTTTTTCAGGCCTTCGTATGTAGTCGTGGAACGCGGATGCTCGTCGGTGTCGATGACCAGAGGATCACCTTTGCGCTGCGGGATCGTAACCGGCACGATCTCCTGGGCCAAACGGCCATTGACTTGGGCTTTGGCCGCTTTCTGCTGCGAGCGCAAGGCGAAGGCATCCTGATCGGGGCGCGAGATGCCAAAATCTTCGGCCACATTCTCTGCCGTCTCGGGCATGCTGTCGACGCCATATTGTTCCTTCATCAGCTTGTTAACGAAACGCCAGCCGATAGTGGTGTCGTGGACCTCATTGGCCCGCGAGAAGGCGGAGGTGGCCTTGGGCATCACGAATGGCGCGCGCGACATGCTCTCTACCCCTCCGGCGACAAGCAGCTCGGCCTCGCCGGATTTGATCGCCCGAGCTGCAGTGATGACCGCATCCATACCCGAGCCGCAAAGTCGGTTCATCGTCGTACCCGGCACCGTCTCGGGATAGCCTGCGAGAAGCAGCGCCATGCGGGCGACGTTGCGGTTGTCTTCGCCAGCCTGATTGGCGCAGCCGAAGATCACCTCGTCGATCGCGGCAAGGTCGAGGCCCGGATTGCGCGCGGCAATGGCCCGAAGCGGAATCGCGGCAAGGTCGTCAGCGCGGACGGAGGAAAGCGCACCGCCAAAGCGGCCGATTGGTGTGCGGATGTAGTCGCATATGTATACGTCAGTCATGAGATTCCCTCGGGAACATTGAGTTCGGCAACTTCGCCAACAATGTGCAACGTCGCGCCAGTCACCGCCTGCAAGGCGTCCAAAGTGATGCCCGGCAGTTTTTCACGAAGCACGAATTTGCTATCTTCGATGTCAATCACGGCCAGAGAGGTGTAGACGCGGGTCACGCACCCGACGCCTGTCAGCGGGAAAGTACAGGCCTCGACCAGTTTCGGGCCGCCATCCTTGGTTACATGGTCAGTTACAACCGCCACACGCTTGGCCCCATGCACAAGGTCCATTGCTCCACCCACGGCCGGCACGCCTTTGGTGCCTACGCGCCAGTTCGCCAGATCGCCGTTCTGGGCGACCTGATACGCGCCAAGAACGGCCAGATCGAGGTGGCCACCGCGCACCATCGAAAAGCTGTCGGCATGATGGAAAAAGGATGCACCGGGCTTCAATGTAATCGCCTTTTTGCCCGCATTAATAAGATCCCAGTCTTCCTGTCCCTCCGCAGGGGCTTTTCCGAATCCCAGCACGCCGTTCTCGGTATGATAGGTTACATCGCGGCCATCGGGCTGGAACTTGGCGATCATCTCGGGAAATCCGATACCGAGGTTCACATAGGAACCATCTTCGATATCCTGAGCGGCACGCCACGCGATCTGCGCGTTCGTCAGTTTGTCTTCCATTAAATTGAAACCGGACATCAGTAGACCACCCCCCTACGCACGAGTACTTCTTCTTGTTGAGGCGCGGGAACCTCGACAATCTTGTCGACGAAGATTCCGGGGGTAACTACCGCCTCAGGATCGATGGAGCCGGGTGCGCGGAGGTTGGAGACCTGCGCAATCGTGCGATCGGCAGCCATCGCCATCAACGGATTGAAGTTCCGGCCAGCCAAACGATAGGTAAGGTTGCCGGTCTCGTCACCATCATGGCCTTTGATCAGGGCGAAGTCGGCCTTCAACCACAACTCTTGCACGTACATCTTGCCGTCGAACGTCTCTGTCGGCTTGCCTTCGGCAAGCTCGGTACCAAAAGAAGTTGGCGTATAAAAAGCGGGAATGCCTGCTCCGCGCGCGCGAATGCGTTCGGCCAATGTACCCTGCGGGATCAACTCGAGCTCGATTTCGCCTGCCAGGTATTTTTCGTTGAATGCCTCGGCGTTGGAGCTGCGCGGGAAAGAGCAGATCATCTTCCTGACCATCCCCGCTTTGATCATCGCGGCGATTCCGATCGCGCCGTTTCCCGCGTTATTGTTTATCACGGTAAGATTCTTGGGGCTGCCGGTGGCACGAAAGCGGTCGATTAAAGCGTGGATCAGTTCGATCGGGGCTCCGGAGCCTCCAAAGCCACCGATCATAACCTGTACGCCATCGGGGATATCCGCAACCGCGTCAGCGAGGCTGGGCGATGTTTTGTTCATCAGGATCCTCCTTAGATACCCTTCGAAATATCCCTAGATTACCGCCGTAGCGAGTAAAATGTTCATATATTGATCTTTTTTCAACATGTGTATATCAGCGTTCGCATGTTGAACAATCCCACCGACTACATCGCATCGCTCGCCAAGGGGCTGAAAGTGATCGAAGCCTTCGGACCCACATCCCCGCGTCTTTCGATATCCGAAGCTGCCGTCGCCAGTGGCTTGGATCGCGCTGCTACGCGACGCGTACTGTTGACGCTCCACCGCGAAGGTTACGCCGACTATGACGGTAAGTTTTTTACTCTTACCCCGCGCATCCTACGGCTCGGAGTGGCCGCACTTGCTTCCCTACCGCTCTCGCAGATTGTCCAACCTTGGCTTGACCAACTCTCCGAGCAAATTGGTCAAAGCTGTTCCGTGGCACTGCTCGATGAGACCGAGATCGTGTATATCGCGCGCGCGGCGCAGAAACGTGTGATGTCCATCGGGCTCATGCCTGGGTCACGACTCCCCGCCCATTGCACCTCGATGGGAAGGGTTCTGTTGGCTGCGCTGCCTCGCGAAGAGGCTGACCTGCTTGTCAGACGCTCGGACCTTACCCCGCGGACCAAGTTCTCAATACTCGACCCAGTTCTGACCTTGTGCCGGATCGATGCTGCGAGAGAGGACGGATATGCGTTTGTGGACCAGGAAGTGGAAACGGGCTTACGGTCAATCGCTGTTCCGCTGAATGATCGCAAGGGTTTGACCGTCGCTGCTCTCAATATCGGTTTGTCGTCTGCCGGCTGGACACCGAAGCAGACGATTGAAACATACTTGCCGCACTTGCTTGGCGTCCAATCGGCCCTCGGGCGGGTTCTCTGATTGACATTATTTAGAAGTCTAAGTTATTAGGACCTCAAGCCGGGAGGATACCTTAGATGGAAAATCTGAAACTAGACGCGAAGCTCTCTCTTCAAGAACCAGCCCATCTCTACTACGGCGGCGCATGGGTGCCGCCACTAGAGGGAAAGTACGAAGACACTTTCAACCCAGGAACCGGCGAGCGGATCGGGTCGGTTGCGACGGCAAGTCGCGCCGATGTCGATGCGGCGGTTGCGGCAGCGAAAGAAGGGTTCGAGGTATGGCGGGATGTTGTGCCGCTGGAACGCGCACGTATCCTGAAGGAAATCGCAAATCTCTTGCGAAAGCATGGCGATGAACTGGCGATGATGGACGCTGCAAACTGTGGCAACCCCTATACTGAAATGCGCGGCGACGCCGCGATTGCGGCAGCGCAGATGGAGTTTTTCGCCGGTCTTGTGACCGAAATGAAGGGTGATACGATCCCTATGGGACCAGAGCGCATCAACATGACCCTACGCCAGCCGATGGGCGTGGTTGCAAGGATTCTTGCCTTTAATCATCCGTTCATGTTCTGCGGCGGAAAGATGGCAGCGCCTCTGGCCGCAGGCAATGCCGTCATCATCAAGCCGCCGGTTCAGGCTCCGTTGTCTTCGCTGCGGCTGGCGGAGCTCATCGATGGCCTGCTGCCTAAAGGCACGTTCAATGTTCTGCCGGGCGGCGTCGAGGCAGGAGCTGGGCTGGCCGAACATCCCGACGTCGCCAAGGTCACACTCATCGGCTCCGTACCCGCGGGCCGGGCGGTGATGCGCAGCGCGAGCGACACCGTCAAACCAGTGCTGCTCGAACTCGGCGGCAAGAACGCGCTGATCGCCTATCCGGACAGCGATCCGAAGAAGATCGCCGATGCGATCGTCGGCGGCATGAATTTCGGCTGGTGCGGGCAATCTTGCGGATCGACGAGCCGCGCTTTCTTGCATGTAGACATCCACGATGCGGTCATCTCACATCTCAAAGCGGCTGTCGAACGGTACAAGCCAGGCATTCCGACAGAGCCGGAGACCACGATGGGGGCGATCGTCAGCCGGACACAGTTCGATCGGATCATGGACTTCATCGAATCCGCCATGAGCGAAGGCGCGCGTGCCGTAACCGGCGGCCATGCGGTGACCGAAGGTGCGCTGGCACAGGGAAGCTTCATCGCGCCGACGATTTTTGCGGATGTAACGCCGCAGATGCGTATCGCTCGCGAAGAGATTTTCGGGCCAGTTCTGGCGGTCCGCAAATGGTCGGACGAAGATTCCATGCTGAACGAGGTCAACGCACTTGAGCTGGGGCTGACCTGCGCAATTTGGACTCGGGACTTGGTTACGGCTCATCGCACGGCTGCTCGTGTCGAGGCCGGGTTTGTTTGGGTTAACGAAGTTGGCCGGCATTTCCTTGGTGCCCCGTTCGGTGGGGTCAAACAATCGGGTATCGGGCGCGAAGAAGGTATTGGCGAGCTGATTTCCTTCACCCATGAAAAGAATGTGCATATCAATCTGTCGGGTCAGTAACCCGGTGCAGAGGTAATGTGCGAACGGGGTCTGGGATCCAAAAGCTTTTTCTTTATTGATTGCTTTGGCCGGGATGAGACCATCCCTTCCTACCCTTTCTGCAAACCGACAAGGATCTGAAAAATAATGAGCAATGTTGCGAACGTCCCCGATATCATCCTCGAACCTATGGTTCGGAACGCCATTGTGGAGGACCTGGGTGCAGCAGGCGACGTGACAACCCGTTCCGTTCTGCCTGAAGGCACGCGCTACAAGGCGCAAATGCGTGCACGGCAGGACGCGGTTGTTTCTGGGATGCAGGTGGCCTCTCTGGCGTTTCGGCTGATTGATCCCGATCTTATTGTCGAGACTGTTGTCGCGGATGGTACGGCCTGCAAAACGGGCGATACCTTGATGCGTATAGAGGGATCGGCGGCGTCGATCCTTGCCGCAGAGCGTGTTGCCCTGAACTTTGCCGGGCGGTTGTCCGGGACGGCAACTTTGACAGCGTCCTATGTGCAGGAACTTGCGGGTACCAAGACACGTATCACCTGTACACGCAAAACCACACCGGGGCTGAAGCTTGTCGAGAAACTCGCGATTTTGCATGGCGGCGGCCACAATCACCGGTTTTCCCTGTCCGATGCAATCCTGATCAAGGACAACCATATCGCAGCGGCTGGTGGCATCAAACAGGTGTTGGAAGCCGTTCAGCGAAATGTGGGTCACATGGTCGTGGTCGAGATCGAGATCGACGGTTTGCATCAGTTGGACGAGGTGCTTCAGACCGGGGGCGCAGATGTCATCATGTTTGACAATATGTCGACCGAAGACATGGCCGAAGCCGTAAAGCGCATTGACGGGCGGGCGAAGACAGAAGCCAGCGGGAATGTGACCCTTGGCCGTTTGCGCGAAATCGCATCGGCAAATGTGGATTATATTTCCTCCGGTGCTTTGACCCATTCGGCGGGGACCGTCGATTTCGGTTTGGATTTCTGATCCTCTGAACCGCTCCAGACCGTCTGAAATGCAAAATGCCCGCCCTTTCGGCGGGCAATAAATACCTATTGCGTACGCCTTTCAAAATGGGGCGCTGCTGCATCAACACTTCATAAGGAAAGGCCAAAACACATGACAGAGCACAGGCTGTATCAGGTTGAGCGCCCAGTATCGTCGGATAGTTTGGGAGTTTGGGGTAGCGATGTATTTGCGGATATGTTGCGAGGTTTGGGGGTGAAGTATGTTGCGCTGAACCCTGGGTCGAGCTTTCGGGGTTTGCATGACAGCCTTGTGAACCACCTTGGTAATGAAGATCCGCAGATGCTGTTGTGTCTGCACGAAGAGCATGCGGTTGCGATTGCACATGGCTATGCGAAGGTGACGGGGGAGCCATTGGCGGTGATTCTGCACAGCAACGTGGGTCTGATGCATGGGACGATGGCGATCTTCAACGCATGGTGTGATCGGGTTCCTGTGCTGATCTATGGTGCGACGGGGCCGGTTGATGCGGCGCTGCGGCGTCCTTGGATTGACTGGCTCCATACCTGCCGTGACCAGGCGTCGATGATCCGGAATTATGTGAAATGGGACGATCAGCCTGGCTCGATGGAGGCGGCGCTGGAATCGATGTTGCGTGCGGATGTGATCGCGCGGAGCGAGCCGAAAGGGCCGACCTATGTGAACTTTGATGTGTCGATCCAGGAAAAGCAGCACGCGCAGGCCCCGGCGCTGCCGGATTTTGCGCGTTACCAGCCGCCTTTGCCTGCGGCTCCTTCGGCCGAAGGCGTGGCACGTGCGGCGGACCTGCTGAAGAACGCCAAGGCGCCTGTGGTGCTGGCGGGGCGGGTGTCGCGCGATCCGGCGGATTGGGCGCGGCGTGTGGCCTTTGTCGAGGGGCTGGGGGCGAAGGTTCTGACGGATATCCGGATCGGGGCGTCTTTCCCGACGGATCACCCGCGGCATCGGGGTAAACCAGCCTTCTTCATCGACGACGCGGCGGGCGCGGTGCTGCGCGAGGCCGATGTGATCCTGAGTCTGGACTGGCTGGATGTCGCGGGTACGCTGAAACTGGCGGGCGAAGTGACGGCGCAGGTGATCCAGGCGTCGCTGGATTATCAGCTGCACAATGGCTGGGGGATGGAGCATCAGGCGCTGCCTGCGCTGGATCTGCACCTGGCCTGTGGCCCGGATGTTGCGATGCATGCGATTGCCGATGCCCTGGGTGTAGGGGCGGGCGAGATGCCCGGTGATTTGCCGGTCAAACCCGCGCTGAACGCCCCCGATGCAGATGTTGAGCTTGATATCATGACGCTGGCCGGGGCGCTTGGCGAAGGTTTGGAAGGTGTCTGTGCCAGCTTTGTGCGTTGGCCGTTGGGTTGGGCGGGCGAGGCGTGGCACTTCCGTCATCCGCTGGACTTCCTGGGTTCGGATGGCGGCGCGGGGATCGGCTCGGGTCCTGGGATGCTGATCGGGGCGGCGCTGGCGCTGAAAGACAGCGACCGGCTGCCTGTTGCGGTTCTTGGGGACGGCGACTTCATGATGGCGGCCTCGGCATTTTGGACGGCGGCGCATTATGGCACTCCGTTCCTGGCGGTGGTGTCGAACAATCGCTCGTTCTACAATGACGAGGTGCACCAGGAACGCGTGGCAGTGGCCCGCAACCGCCCGGTCGAGAACAAGTGGATCGGCCAGCGTATCGGTGATCCGGATATCGACATTGCCGGAGTTGCGCGGGCGCAGGGCTGCGAAGGGATCGGCCCGGTCTTTACCGCGGGCGAGCTGGTCGAGGCGATCAAACAGGGCGTCGAGATGGTGCGCGCGGGCAAGAGCGTAGTGATCGATGCACGTGTCCAGCCGGGGTATAACCCCAACATGGTCGCTGGCCTGACGCGGAGCGACTGATGATGACCCCGAAGATCTATATTGCGCAGGATCCTGTGCTGGAAGAGGTGTTGGACACCGCAACGGATCGGCTGCGGGCCGAAGGCTGGGAGGTCGTTCGCGGCCCCCAGATCACCCCGGGTGTTCCGCTGCGGCTGACGGAAGAGCAACGGCAGGCGCTGCTGTCGGACGTTGATATCATCGTGGCCAGCTCGCGGTCGCGGCTGAGCGAGGCGGATCTGGATGCCTCACCACGGCTGCGGGCGCTGGTCTTTCCGACGATCGGGGTGGATGCGGTCGATCTGGAGGCCTGTGCCGCGCGTGGTCTGATCGTGGCCAATGGTGCAACGCCCGAGAACTTTCTGGCGATGTCAGAGGCGACAGTGATGCTGATGCTGGTGCTGCTGTACCGGCTGCATGAATCCGAACGCCTGCTACGCGAAAATGCGGGCCGGCCGCAGCAGATGTATGCGCGGATGGTGCGGGGCCGGACGATCGGCCTGATCGGGTCTGGCCGGATTGGGGCCGGGGTGATCGAGCGACTGCTGGCGTTCGAGCCGGCACAGATCCTGGTGCACGATCCGTTCCTGACACCTGACACCGCACCCGCGGGCGTACGGTTGGTGGAGCGCGACGCGCTGCTGACCACGTCCGATGTGGTCAGCCTGCATGTGCCGCTCAACGCGCAGACGCGAGGCATGATTGCCGAGGCGGAACTGCGCGCGATGAAGACAAATGCGGTTCTGATCAACACCTCGCGCGGGGGTCTCATTGACGAGGATGCGCTGGTGCGGGTGATGACAGCAGGACACCTGGCCGGTGCGGGGCTGGACGTGACGGAAACCGAACCGCTGCCCGCCGACCACCCGCTGCGCGGCCTCGACCGGGTGATCCTCACCCCGCATATCCTGGGCCACACCATTGATCTCTACACGGTCATGCCCGACGTCCTCGTCGAAAACGCAACACGCATCATGAAAGGTGATCTGCCGACATATGTCAGGAACCCCGATGTGGTGGAACGCTGGCGACAAAAGTTGAACGATCTGAACTGACCAACCCCTCCGCGCGAACGGTGTGCACAGCCGAACTGCAGAGCCTATGTTCCTTGCACCTATTGAATGGCCGTGAACCGCGCCGGGTTTGCCGGAGGCGTTACACAACGGTTGCCCGGCGCTGTGCGGCACAGTGGTGCAAGGCAGGTGTCGGCGCATGATGGTCGCGTACTGGAAAGCAACCGGCGCACAATCCCGACACAGGGGCAAAACCACCCCGGAAGAAAGTCCATACTCGGGCCCAACGATAGGCACCCCGGCTTCCATGTCTTGACTTTGTACCAAGGCTCGGCACCTATGTTGCGCGCGCCACAACTCTGGAGTTCTTAGCTATCAAGTCCGGGCGGGCGCGCTGTTTGGATAAAAACCATGTGTGGAGACAGGCCGTGAGCGATGCGATGAAAGAAAAGCAATCAAGCCACGTACCTGTCCAACCCGACGAGCGCATGGCCCGGCTGGTACGACTGGCGGCCCGCGGGTTCAACCGGGCGCTTCAACTTCGACTGCAAACGGAAAATGTTACGTTCGGTCAGTGGATTTTCCTGCGCATCCTCTGGCAGGAAGACGGGTTGTCGCAACGCGAACTGAGCGACCGGGCGCATCTCACCGAACCCACCGCCCACACCGCGCTCATCAAAATGGAAGAATTGGGTTTCATAGAGCGACGCAACGTCGAGGGCAACAAACGGCGCCAGCACGCGTTTCTGACGCGGAAGGGCTTGGAGCTGCGCGACGTTCTCGAACCTCTGGCGCTCGAAGTGAACGATGCAGCGATGGCGGGACTGTCCAAGAAAGCTCAGGAAGACTTGCGACACGCACTTGCCGTGATGATCCGGAACCTCGAAAATGACGAACAGGATGCGGCCGCCAGAGGGGTCCGTGTTCCCCCGACCAAGGGCAACACAGCAAACTGAATCGCGAGCCATGCGTGCCGAGTGTCCGGCGCGGGCCATTCAATGGCGGTTGCGGACATAGAGAGCCTATGGGGGCGGGGGTTTGAGGCCTGCTGCTCCGGGGCTCCACGGGTTGATAGTGCGTCACGACAAAGCACCTACGCCGGACACACGGCTTCGGCGTGTTCCGCGTCAGGAACTATGACTTGAGTGGCTTTCGCTGAACAATAGTCTCGACTTCAATCAGGGTTGACGGGTGCGAGTGGATAGACTACTAGCATTAAAGATAGATATCTAATATTAGATGTCTACTGAAAACAGGGAGGAAGACATGAAATTTCCAATCAAAGCCGTTGCCGCATCGATCGGCCTCGCGGTTCTTGCGAGCGCTGCTTCCGCAGAAAGCGTTAATGTGACCCTTTCAGGCGGCAATCCCTCGGGGCTTTGGTCGCTTCTGGGCGCTGGTATTGACCGTGCCGTCAAGGCGGATGACCCGAGCGGCGTGGTGACCTATCAGGCCACCGGGGGTGGCTTTGCGAACATCGGCCTTCTGGGCCGTGAACGGACCGACCTGGGGATGGCACATGATGCCGAGATCAAGCTGGCCCTCGCAGGGGACGAACCGTTTGACGCGCCGATCGAGAACCTTCAAGCCATCGGCTACATGTACAACTGGGCGCCGATGCACTTCTTCATCAAGAAGTCTCTTGCCGAAGAATATGGCATCGACAGCATTGACGACCTCGCGACGTCCGGCGCGGCGATCCGTGTTGCGAACAACAATGCCGGGAACATCGTCGCCAACATCACGACCTTCATGCTCGAAGAGGCGGGCTACGACGAAGCCACGATCGAGTCCAATGGCGGCGTGCTTGTCCGCGGTGGTTCGTCACAGCAAGCAGATCTGATTGCAGACGGCCGCACCGATATGGTGATCAACGGCATTTTCATCGGACATTCGTCGTTCCGTAAAGTTGACGAGGGCAATGACGTCGTGTTGCTCAGCGTTCCCGAAAACATCATCGCTGCGACCAACGAGCGTTTCGGAACCGGCACGTTCACAATTCCAGCCGACAGCTACAAGAACCAGACCGAAGATGTCGTCACGCTCGCACTGGGTGCGATGGTAATCACTTCCGATGTACTGCCGGAAGAAACTGGCTACATGCTCGCAAAGAGCATCGCGTCCAATATCGACGAGATCCGCGGCGTGCATAAGGCGATGCAGGCGCTCACACCGGAACTTCTGACGTCGCAGACCACGCTGCCGTTCCATCCTGGTGCGGAGCGTGCCTACAAGGAACTGGGTCTGCTCAAGTAAGGTCGATCCCGCGATCCGGCCGGCGCGCGCTGCAACGACACGCGCCGGCCCACTCATGGACTGCACAGAGCAATGCCCCGCGGTGGCTACGTGAGATGTCACGTCATGTCATCGCGCGGCCCATACATCGCGGTTCTTTCTCTTCTCTGCCTTATACGGGGTCTACATGAATTTTCCTTCGCTTACAGAAACCGGTCGTCGTAGAAATTTAGGCTCGCCGATGAGAACCATCGTCATGGTTCTGGCGGCGGCATTCGCGGTTTGGGTAATCCACTCGAACCTCTTCATCATCTCCGATCCGCTCATTCAGGGCATTCTGTTCGTATCGGGCATTTTCACGATTCTCTTCCTCGCGATCGGCGCGACCTCGCGCGCGCCGGACAGCATTCCGATCTATGATTGGGTTCTCTCTGCGCTGAGCCTGGCCACAGGGGTGTATTTCTACGTGACCTCGGGAGCGATTGCGGACCGGATCAGTCTACTCGACGAATTCACAACCGATCAGTTTTTCTTTGGCTCAGCCTTGTTGTTTCTGACCATCGAAGCGACCCGCCGGACCACCGGCCTAGGCCTGACCGGCGTTGTCGCCCTCTTCCTGATTTATAATCTGTTTGGCTCTCTTCTGCCGCCGCCATTCGGGCATCGCGTCAGCGAGTTCAGCTATCTCTTGGATATTCTGGTTTTCACCACCGATGGACTTTTTGGCGTGCCGCTTCAGGTCGTTGCCAGCTATGTTTTCCTGTTCGTGATGTTTGGAACATTCCTGGCCAAGGCCGGGGGAGGGGACTTCTTTTTCAACCTTGCAGCGCTTGTGACCGGCAATGCGCGCGGCGGCCCCGCCAAAATCGCGATCATTTCGTCGGGCCTGTACGGCACGATGTCCGGGAGCCCAACATCCGATGTTGTTGCAACGGGGTCGATCACGATCCCTGTCATGAAGCGACTCGGCTATCGGGCACGGTTCGCGGGGGCGGTGGAAGTCGCGGCGTCGTCTGGCGGAAGCGCGATGCCTCCGATCATGGGGTCAGCAGCCTTCATCATGGCCGAGTATTCCGGCATTTCCTACAACGCCATCGTGCTCGCCGCTCTGGTGCCGGCGCTTCTATACTACACGGGTGTCTTCGCTCAGGTTCACTTCCGGTCAGTCAAGCACAACCTTCGACCCTCTGCAGACGAAATACCTTCAGCAAAGGAAACATTCAGGACCGGATGGGTTTTCCTGCTGCCGATCATCGGCATCATCGTCGCCCTCATTCTGGGGTATTCCCCGACCTTCACAGCCGGTGTCGGAGTTCTGGTAACCATCCTGTCCGCGATGATGCTGAAAGACACACGGCTGTCACTGTGGCAGTTGGTGGAAGGGCTGGGGGCGACTACGCTCCAGATTCTGCCAGTCGCCGGCGCTTGTGCCGCGGCCGGTCTTGTGATTGGCGGCTTGTCGGTGACCGGCCTTGGAATGAAATCCGCGAACGTCATTTTGACTGTCAGCAACATGCAACCACTGCTGACACTCGTTATCGCCGCGGTCGTCACGATTGTTCTCGGTCTCGGGATGCCAACGCCCAGTGCGTATATCCTGGCAGCCGTGCTGGTCGGACCGGCGCTGGCAAAGCTCGGTTTCCCGACGTTGCCGAGCCAGATGTTTCTGCTCTACTACGCGATTCTCTCGGCACTGACGCCACCGATTGCTGTGGCTGCAATCGCGGCCTCAGCGATTGCCGACGAAGACCCCTTCAAGATCGCGTTCTCTGCAGTCCGGCTAGCCGTCGTCGGCTTCCTGCTGCCCTTCGCCTTCGTGTGGAACCCGGGTATCCTCCTAGAACTTGGCCCCCTGGCAAACACCTTGGCCGTCGTGGGTGCGTTTGCCGGAGCCCTCGCGGTCGCAGCCTCTCTGGAAGGCTTGGTCAAGACGCAACTCACTGCAATCGAAAGGGGCGTACTTCCCATCGCTGCGATTGGCGCCGTAAGCCCATATTTGGCGGTATCCGCGATCTGTATTTTGGTGATTGTCGCAATGCTAATCCGGCAGATCGCTTTCACGACAGAAAGCGCCCACGTCGACAGTGCCTAGCTGTGGCGCCTCAGCAGGTTGCCCCTATTGAAGTGCAGTCTGGTCATCGAGGGATTCAACCCAGAGGCGGCATTTGGTCTGGGCCAATTTTTAAGGTTGGTCCGGGCCGGTCGGCCTATGACACCGAACACAGGCGGCCACTTCCGTAGGTGGGAACTGATCATTTCGCAACCGGCGCAAAGTATGTCGAGGTTCAGAAAATGAATGAAACACGGGGGCCGGAAGAACTTGGGCCAAAACAGCTTTGTATTGGCACCGACGCGATCTCCGAGCTGTCGGTTTCCATCAGAGCACCCCTTGTACAGGCCGCGGTCGTCGCGAAGGCGATCAACGATGCCGCTCTTGATCACCTAGATTGGAACCGATTTGACGCGCACATGTCCCTACAGAATCAGACTGGCATTGACCAGATCATCTTCTCGGTGACCTTGCATGGGGAAGAAGCATCCGATTCGCTCCGAGACGGAATGGCCGCCTTGGGCCATGATCTCGAAGAGAGGCTGAGCTTCGCTTCGGTGACTGTAGGACACCAGGTGCCAGCCAGCGGTACGGACCCGAACCCATCGACCGCGCCACGTTTTTGGAAGGCCTGGGTGGCCAGCATGCTGGGTGTCTATCCCTTGCTGATCCTTATCTACTACGCGCTGCAACCGCTCACGCAAAACCTTCCAGGTCCGGTGTCTCTGTTCCTTGTTGCGCTGGTGCTCACCGGAGTGAACGGTGTCTACGTTGCGCCGTTTCTGGGCAATAGATTGCGTTTATGGCTCACACGGTGAAGCGAGATGGCGCGCTTGCCGCGACTCATGCGCAGGCTGGCTGCCATGGCACCTCAGTAACGGGCCCGGCAAGCCGCTGTCGGGGAGGTTCCGGAGCACAATTGCGCGAAAGTATCTCGGTCAGGCGATCTCGTCAGATTGGTCTAGTTCAGAACCCGCTATTTCGGGCAACAAGTGAGGTCATGTCCTACAACGCAGGCAAAAAAAGTGGCAGGTTACGTTGACAGACAAAACTTAGAGAGCTAAGAATAGTTGAGCGGTAGAGAACCACTCATCCACTGAAAGAGTCGGATGCCCTTGGAGGAGCCCAGATGCTTACACCCGAAGAGAATGAACTGCTTACACGCGTAACGGGGGATGCCCCGATGGCGCAACTCATGCGTCAACACTGGACGCCCGTATGCCTGATCGAAGAGGTTGAAGAGTCGGACGGCAAACCGCTTCGAGTCGAAGTTCTCGGCGAAAGCTATGTCGCGTTCCGGGATACCAAGGGTCGTCTGGGAATGCTGGATGAGCTTTGCCCGCACAGAAAGGCCTCTCTGGTATATGGCCGAAACGAGGAATGTGGGCTGCGCTGCCTTTATCACGGCTGGAAGATGGACGTCGAAGGCAATGTCGTCGCCATGTCTTCGGAGCCGGAAGGCAGTCCATTGATGGACAAGGTCAAACATCGTTCCTACCCCGTGCGGGAGTGGGGCGGTTTCGTCTGGGCTTGGCTCGGCGAGAAAGACGACATGCCCGAGTTCCAGCCGCCGGCCTTTGCGCCAACCGAAGACACCCCGGTTTCGATCCTGAAAATTCGCGTTCCTGCAAACTGGGCGCAGATCCACGAGGGTCAGATCGACAGCGCGCACTCGTCGTCGCTCCATTCGTCGAATATGGTTCCGGCACGGGTCGAGGGCGCCGCGGCAGACGACAAATCATGGTACCGCCCGTCGACCGACAAATCCCCACGTATGCAGACTGAGACCACGAGCTACGGTTTCCACTACGCGGCGATCCGAAAGCCAATCAAAAACGCTCAGACGCACAACTACCTGCGTATCACCGAATTTATCGCGCCTTATTATTCGCTGATTCCGCCGAACAACAACTACCGGGTCGCCAGCGTCATCGTGCCGATCAATGACGATGAGACAGCATTTCACTTCATAGCCTTCGACGGACCGAACGTTCCCTCCACCGAAGAGTGGCGCAAGTTTGCCCATGCCGTACCGGGTGAGGACGTGGACCACAAATGGCGCTCTCTCCGGACGTTGGAGAACGACTTCAAGCAGGACCGCGAAAGGATGAAAGAAGGCCACTTTACCGGCGTGGACGGCATTCCGAACGAAGATATTGTGATGTGGGTTTCGATGGGTAGCCGCGTACAGCGTCACACGGACATTCTTGGGGCCTCCGACCTGGCGATTGTCGAGTTCCGCCGCCTCATGGCCGATGCGGCAAAGAAAGTCGCCGAAGGTGGCCAGGCAATCGGCACCGAGTCGAAGATTCCGCAAAGGGTAATCGCCTCTCACGAGGGAGTGTATCCTAAGGACGTCGATTGGCGAACACTGGTGGACACGTCGAGCAAGACGGAAGCGGCGGAATAACTTGCGCACATGTTTCCTCCCTGAACCGTCCAAGGCCTCAAGGGGTTTTGGGCGGCTCTTTTTTCGTGGTGCCGTCGGACTTTCATAGCTTCCCTCGACGGATTCTGCTCGGCGGGCGACAGGCGTTATGACGACAGCAATCAATATCGAAGACTTGCGGGCGCAGGCACGGCGTCGCCTGCCACGGGTGGTGTTCGATTATTTGGATGGGGGCGCGGAATCGGAGGTGACGCTGCGGCACAATCGCAGTTCCTTCACGAATATCGTTCTCACGCCGCGAATCCTCAAAGGGGGGAGCGTCGATCTCACCTTGGAGCTGTTCGGGGAAACATACTCGAAGCCGTTTTTCATAGGGCCGACAGGGCTGAACGGCCTCTACTGGCCCCAGGGAGATCTGCACCTCGCCGCTGCGGCCGAACGAGCCGGGGTCGGGTTCACGGTTTCGACCGCCTCGAACACGACGCTGGAAGAGATCGCGCGGAGGAGCAAGGGTCCCCTCTGGTTCCAGCTTTATCCGTGGGGGAAGGGCGCATTCGCTGATGCGCTGATCGACCGGGCACAGGCGGCCGGTTACTCGGCTCTGGTACTGACTGTCGATTCACTCGTGGGCGGCAAGCGCGAACGTGATCTGCGGCACGGCTTCGCCCACGAAATCCGCATTGGCCCTCGGACTGTTCTCGATGGGCTTCTGCATCCTGCTTGGCTGACCTCCGTATGGCTCGGGCCGCACCGTCCCAGACTTGAGAACCTCTTGGACTTTGTCGGAAACAGCGCGAGCGACAGAGAACTGGCCGAGTTTACCCGATCTCAGCGGAACCCGGAGTTTTCTTGGGGAGATGTTCGCCGCATTCGGGAGAAATGGAAAGGCCCGCTGCTGATCAAGGGTATCATGTGCCCAGAAGATGCGATTGACGCGCAACGCGCCGGTGTGGATGGAATCGTCGTCTCGAACCATGGTGGCCGTCAGCTTGATGGCGCTCCTGCCACCATCGACGTACTCGCAGATATCATCGCGGCTCTTGATCGGAAGTTTCCGGTTCTGCTGGACGGCGGCATTCGTCGCGGCAGTGACATCGTGAAAGCCCTCGCCTTGGGTGCGAAGGGCATTCTGCTGGGTCGCGCGCCGCTCTATGGCTTGGCGGCGCAAGGCGAGGCGGGCGTGTCACGGGCGCTTTCGATCCTTGAAGAGGAGATGACGAGGACCATGACCTTTGTGGGCGCAAGATCCGTGTCTGCGGTCTCTGATTTCAACGTCGAAATTCGACGGTAATAAATGGTTCCTCCGCCAGTAGCGCTTGCACGATCAACGTTTTGGATGACTGCGTAGTTCAAGGTCGGTTGACACACATAACTTAGCTATCTAAACAAATTCACAATCACGACCATATGGGAGGACCTCATGGAGAATATCAAGATGCGCGTCGAGAAACGGCGTGACTTGACCCCGAGCATCGCCGAATTCACCCTGGTGCCGGTTGGGGCCGATGTGCTCCCTAGTTTCGATCCTGGTGCTCACATCACCTTGGAAACTCCGTCCGGAGCGATGCGTCGCTATTCACTGATCAACGATGGCAGCGACCCAAAGGAATTTGTTGTCGCGATCAAAAGAGAACCGAATTCGCGTGGGGGCTCCGCGTCGATGCACGAACAGGCGACCGTCGGGTCCGAGTTGACAGTCGAATTCCCGGAAAACGATTTCCCGCTAACCGATGTTCAGAAGTACCTGCTCATCGCCGGCGGTATCGGGATCACGCCGATTCTGTCGATGGCACGGTATCTCGACAAGAAGGGCAAGATGCTCAGAATCATCTACGTCAGCCGCAGTCCGGAGGAATCGGCCTATCTGGATGAACTGATGAGAGATTTCGATGGCCGGATCATTGTGCACCATGACGGCGGCGCTCCGGATGCAGTCTACGATTTCTGGGACGATCTCGTCACGCCCCGTGCCACTCACGTCTTCTGTTGTGGTCCGAAACCGCTGATGGATGAAATCAAGGCCGTTTCCGGGCACTGGCCGGAGGGGCGAGTTCACTTCGAGGATTTCAAGCCCGTCGATGTGGTGCGCCAAGACGATGTCTCTTTCGAAGTGGAGCTGAAAAAAAGTAGCGAAACCGTCACGGTGCCCGAAGATCGTTCGATCTTGGAGGCATTGCGTGACGCCGGATTCGCAACGTCCAGCTCCTGTGAAAGTGGCACATGCGGCACCTGCAAGATCCGCCTCCTCGAAGGGGAAGCTGACCATCGCGACATGGTGCTTATGGAAGAGGAAAAAAGCGACCATATAATGATTTGTGTATCGCGCGCGCTATCGGGGAGGCTGGTTCTTGACCTCTGATCCCGTCCGCCTCGGAGTTGCGGGATTGGGGCGGGCTTTCATGCTGATGGTCCCCACCTTTGATGCCGACGCACGCGTCAAGCTCACGGCCGCGGCCGCGCCGAGGGCGGAAAGCCGGGCCGCATTCGAAGAGCAATACGGCGGTGTCGCCTATCCGACTGTCGAGGAACTATGCGCCGATCCATCTGTGGAAGCGATCTACATCGCCACCCCGCACCAAATGCATGTAGATCACGTTCTGGCCGCGGCGCGCGCTGGAAAGCACATTCTCGTGGAAAAGCCGCTCGCGATCTCGATGGAAGACGCCGAGACCATGGTCGCCGCCGCGAACGAGGCGGGGGTTCACCTGATCGTTGGGCCCAGCCACAGTTTCGATCCGCCGGTCGAGCTGGCCGCGCAGTTGATCGCGAGCGGCAAGTTCGGCCAGCTGAGAATGATCCAGGCCCTTAACTACACTGACTTCCTGTATCGTCCCCGACGCCCGGAGGAGCTGCGCACCGAAGAAGGAGGAGGGGTGCTGTTCAGCCAGGCCATCCACCAGATCGACGTGGTCCGACGGCTTGCGGGCGGCATGGGAGAGAAGATTTATGCCATGACCGGGGCATGGGATCCAAAGCGTCCAACAGAAGGCGCCTTTACGGCGCTGATGAACTTTGAGGGTGGATGCGTCGCCAATCTCACCTATTCGGGCTATGCCCATTTCGATAGCGACATTTGGATGAACGACGTCGGAGAGCTGGGGCAGCGAAAACTCGCCGGCGCCTATGGCGATGCAAGGCGGGCGCTGATGGACCTCGATCCCGATGACGAGGCGCGCCTCAAGACGACGCGCACATTCGGCAGCGGTAAGACGGTCGACGCAAAGCACAACGAGCATTTTGGCCCAGTCATCGCGCTTTGCGACCGTGCCGACCTAAAGCTGACTCCGGACGGAGTTGAAGTATTTGGTGACACCGAGCGTGGCTTCATCGAAGTGACATTCGGGCCCGCGCCACGTAGAACCGTGAACGATGCACTGGTAGCCGCTGTCCGCCAGAACAAGGCCCCCGTCCAGACGGGCGCGTGGGGTCTGGCAAGCCTGGAGGTTTGCCATGCGATCCTGCAGTCCGCCTCGACCGGCCAACCTGTCGACCTGCGGCAACAATGCAAAACAAATGAGGAGGAACAAACTGGATGAGCAATCTCAAACTATCCCTTGCCATGGGAAATTATGACCGGACGCGTGCCATTGTGGATGGAAGAGTGCAGATAGACGGTGTCGATCCCGTGCCCATGCTACTGTCCCCAGAGGAAATGTTCTTCCGGGCGTTCCGCCACGAAGCTTTCGATATCAGCGAAATTTCGTTGTCCTCCTATTCGATCTCGGTCGCCCGCGGAAATCCGCACTATGTCGCGATCCCGGTCTTTCTGAGCCGGGCGTTCCGTCACACTTCTGTCTACATTCGAACCGACAAAGGAATCGAAACGCCTCAGGATCTGAGGGGCAAGCGCATTGGGATCGCCGAATACCAGCTGTCCGCCAATGTCTGGGTGCGCGGCATTCTCGAAGAGGAATACGGTGTCAAACCCTCCGACATCATCTGGGTGCGCGGCGGTATGGATACGCCGGGCCGGCCCGAAAAGATCAAGGTTCAGTTACCCGGCGATATCCGCATGGAAGAGGCGCCGGTCGGCAGCACGTTGAATGGCATGCTCGAAGCCGGTGAGATCGACGGCTTCGTCGGCCCGCGTTGGCCGCGTTGTTTCGCCGAGCGGCATCCGCACGTAGGTCGGCTTTTTGCAGACAGCATCGCTACGGCCGAAGCCTATTTCGAAAAGACCCGGATCTTTCCGATCATGCATGTTCTTGGGGTGCGCCGCAGCCTCGCCGAGGAATACCCGTTCCTACCCGCCGCCCTGCTCAAGGCGTTCACGCAATCGAAGCTAATAGCAGAAGAGGCCCTGTCGGACACCTCTGCAACGAAAGTAACGATGCCCTTCGTCGAGGATAATCTCAACCGCGTGCATGCGCTAATGGGTGACGACCCCTGGAGCTATGGCGTCGGCGGCAACGCCCATGTCCTGAACAAGTTTTTGGATTACCACGCGAGTCAGGGACTGTCGCCGCGCCGGGTGGAGATCGAAGAACTGTTCCATCCCTCGACCCTAGAAGCCTACAGCCTTTAAGAGGAGCGCCACAATGGAAAAGTACGCACCCGGAGATATCGTCGAGGTCGAAACAACGAAGGGGCTGGCTTACGTACAGCTCACACATACCCACCCGAGCTATCCTCCCGTGGTCAAGTTCCTCCCGGGGTCTTACGAACACCGGCCCGACAATGTGACTGTATTGGCCGAAAAACCCGCACCGATAGCCATGGTCCCCCTAACGGGGGTATTGAATCGGTTAGGGTTGAAGCACGCGCTTGCCGGAAGGTCGGACATTCCGCATTCGGAAAGAAGCTTCCCGATTTTCCGGATGCCGATTCGCGACAAGCAAGGCAAGATCATCTATTGGTGGTTCTGGGACGGCCAAGGGTTGACCTATTCTACCGAGCTGATGGAGCAGCAGGAGACGCTGCCAATGCGCGAGGTTATGTCTTCAGGCCACTTCCTGGATCAGTTGCTGGCCCATGACGAGTAGCAGGAACAATCCGCGCCGACAGGCGCGATGACCGCGGGGTTCGGTGGCCTCTTGGCCGCGTTCGGAGCGTTCTGCTACGCCTTGAGTTCGGTTTCCATTGCCAAGAGCTCCCAATCGGTTCAGGGCCGCGGCAACGACGTTCTTATCTCTGTGCTGATGACCGCCGTTGTCTCCGGGGCGCTTTGGCTGCTCCTGGGTCCAACGATGCCGGAACTTGGACGCGGTGTACTCATTGGTGTGGCCTATTTCGTTGCAGCCGGGGTGCTTGGCAACGTTGTCGGCCGTCTTACGCTGTTTCGCTCCGTAGAGCTTGCCGGAGCCATCGAGACCGGTTTCATCCGACGCCTGATACCGGTGTTTGCGGCGCTGTTGGCGTTCTTTCTGCTGGGTGAGGTCATCACCACACCTGTGGTCATCGCCTTCTTTCTGGTTACCAGCGGCGTGGTGGTCATGATGTCACGCGCTTCTGTCAAATCGGCTTCTGACTTAGCGGTCGGAGAGCCCGACCCTCTAGAGAGGAACAAGGGCCGCGCGATGGCCGTAGCGTCGGCCGCCGGATATGGTGGCTCTTTCGTCTCCCGAAAACTCGCGATGCAGACTTTGCCAGACCCTCTGGCCGGCGTGTTCATCGGTGCGATGACGGGTCTAATGTGGTTCGCGGTCTCCTGGGTGTTCCGGTTCAAATCGCGCAACGCGCTGTCCTGGCGAATTCAGCGGCCGAGCGGGTGGCAACTTCTGGCTGGCGGTTCGATGACCGTTGGACAAGTGGCGCTGTTCTTTTCGCTTATATTTACTGATGTGACCGTCGTCGCGATCATGTCATCGATCGAGATGTTCTTTGCCGCCTGGCTCGCAGGCCATATCTTCAAAACCGAACGGCGCCCAGGTCCCAGATTCTACCTGGCGTCTGCACTGGCCGCGACCGGTGTGACACTTCTCGCCCTTGCGCCAAGGTTTGGTTAGCGGGACTGGCAACACACGCTTGCGAGATTATCCAGAAGCTTGTCCATCGCAGCGAAAAGGCGACCCAACTCGTCGGGTTCAAATCCCGCCGAGGCGTGATCTGCCGCGAGACGCGCAGATTTCATTGCGCCATCGATCCTTCGAAGGCCTGTGTCAGTCAGGTCGACATGAACCACGCGCCGGTCGGACTGGCTGCGGTTACGCGTGATAAGATCTCGCTTTTCGAGCTCGTCCAGTACGCGTGTAGATGACGCCTTTTCGATGCCCAGCAACCCGGAAAGCTCGGATTGTTTTAGTTTGCCTTCCTCTCTCAGGCACCGGAGATGAATGTACTGCGCCATGCTGAGCCCGGTTTCGCGCAACTGCTCCTGCAGCAGCTTACCATAAAGATGATGCGCCAGGCGGAGCGACGCCCCAAGACCACGTTTCCTAGAAGGTGATTGCGGCACGATTTGCGCCCCCCTAATTTAGATGTCTTATTTCTTGACAATTCTAAAGCCACTCTTATAGTAAGGCAATCTTACTAACTTGAAGCAAGACTGGGCAACAGACGGAGGAGCTAAGATGCCAGAAAGATTGCTATGTGCGGTGTCGGACTTGAGCGACAAGACGGCAAAGATTTGCGAGGTCGACGGGGTCGAGATCGGGGTCATTCGGCACAAAGGAGACATCGTTGCATATAAGAACGTGTGTCCGCACCAAGGTGGCCCGGTATGCGAAGGCCTAAAGATGCCGCAGGTCTGCGTCGAACTCGACGACCAGCAGCGCGCGCTCCGGCAGACCTTCAACGAAGACGAACTGCATTTCGTTTGCCCGTGGCATGGCTGGGAATTCAAGATTGCGACGGGCGAAGCCGTTGGCGATCCAAAGTACAAAATGAAACGTTACAACGTGGTGGAAAGAGGAGGTGAGGTCTATGTCGAAGTTTGACCAGATAGCCGCTGAAGCTCCTGCTCTGGAGGCATCGGTCGATGCTGTCCTGAATGCACTGCGCAACCCCGAAAGCAGTGGCCTGCGCGCCGAGCAACTTCAGGCGCTGCTTTCACACGCTGTGACCGCATATGCGAAACTTCGCGAAACCAATGACGGCTTGCCCGCATTCCCACGAGACAACGATGTCTCGGCGACAGCTGTCGCCATCGCCGCGACCGGCATTCTCGATGCCGCCGATATGGCGGTGTTCGAGTTGGGCATGTGGCAGACGCTGAATCCGTAACACGAGGGGAGAGAGATAAAATGTCTTTGACGGGCAACACGATGAACTACAGCTCGGATAACGATCCGGCGATACAGGAATTTAACACCAGCAAGCTGCTGAAGAACGCACGTAAGCAAGCGGAAGACCGTAATTACAAAGACTTCTTCATTTGCGATGTGGACAGCCACCACTATGAGACTGAGGCCTTGCCGGAAATCCTGCAATACATGGACGACCCGGTGATGCGCCATCTTGGCTTGTCAGCCGGTAACGTTGGCCGCGCCGGCCTTATTCCGCAGGCGATCGGTTCGCAGGACATGGCTGGGCGCGTGACGCGCTATGCGGGTCGGAACAAGGAAATTGTCCCCGAAGAACCACACCGCGACATCACTTTGGCACGGCGCTGGATGGACGCGATGGGTACGGATATGGCGTGCCTTTTCCCAACCCCAATGCTGTTGTTGGCAACGCACCGGCTTTGTTGCGCAAAGGGCGCGAAGCCCGAACCTCCCCTTTCCCCGGACGCACTTATCCCACGGGCTCCGTGACAGGTATGCCGAGCGCGGTGTAGCC
>MDTG01077522.1_pt1 | contig 49658 bp, 50 predicted proteins | sample 811421 | NCBI WGS metagenome assembly MDTG01 (sample SAMN05326645, study PRJNA326480) | marine metagenome | isolation source: seawater | place: Pacific Ocean: South East | collected 2011 | reverse complement strand
CTTTCAAGGCTTCCACCGCCCCCCAGGTGATGCGATCTGGCTCGAGTGTCAAAGTTTTCGAACTCATTAGTCGGGACGATAGAAACTGTTTTTGTTCAACACCGTCTCCCACAAAGAGTTCGATGTCTGTGCCACGAATTTCCCGAGCAGCTTGTTCCGCATAACGGGCGTCCGTAATGAGGCAAACAGAGGACGGGTCCAGGAGTAACTTGCCAGCCGAACCGGTGAAACCACTAGCCCATCTAATGCTCACTCCATCTATGGTCAGAAAAGTGTCGATGGACTGCTCTGCCATTACCCGACGTAGCTCAACGAGTCGAGAACCGTGGTTGATATTCGGGAGATTATCCATCGGTGGCGCTGCAAGCATTGATGGCAATGTCAATAGCTTCCAAATATCCAGCGCCCCCTTTTCCAACCACTGAAGAAATTGCCACAGGCTCAATCACCGATAAGTGCCGCCATGGCTCCCGCTTCTTCGGGTCAGAGAGGTGCAGCTCAACAACTGGGCCGTCATACGCGGACAACGCGTCGTGCAACGACCACGAATAATGGGTTAGGGCTCCCGCATTGATGACTATCGAAGCCACCCGTTTTCGCGCGGCATGAATGGCGTCAATCAAATCGCCTTCATGGTTGCTTTGGATGTGTTCTAAGTCAAAGCCTTTGTCCTGCGCCCGCTCACGTGCAGTACCGACATGATCCATTAGCGACTCCGTGCCGTAGATCTCTGGCTCACGATCGCCTAAGAGATTCAGATTCGGTCCGGACAGAAGAAGTATTACAGGACGTGCCACACCACTAGGTTGCCAGAAGTGAGGGCAAATGGCGGCCTCACATTTGAGTTAATACATCCTTCAACGTTTTTTCTGGCACATCAGGCACGACAGACAGGCCGTCAGGCCCATCTAACACGAAGGTCAAACCGTTTATCGCCTTCTTATCGCGACCGAATAACTCCATTACTCGATCAACGTCACATCCGTCGGGGAGCGAACGAGGTAAGCCATAGACATCCAACACACGTCCGTGCTCTGCCAGTCTCGCCTCATCAATTCTGCCCATAGCGTGCGCCACCAAAGCTGCATATTGGATTCCGATCGCAACAGCTTCACCATGCCTGAGGTCAAAACTGCCTTCTATCTCTAATGCGTGAGCGAGAGTGTGACCGTAATTCAGGAGGGCGCGACTCGATCCTTCTCGTTCATCGGCCGACACTATGTCGGCTTTGATTTGTATACAAGCGGCCACTCGTTCTTCAAGCGAAAGTTCGTCCAAACCTTCGCCGCCAAGAAAATGATATTTCGCTAGTTCACCCATCCCCGAGCGGAACTCTCTTTCGGGCAACGACATCAACACATCGGTATCGCAAATAACTCCGCTCGGTTGCCAGAACGCGCCAATCAGATTTTTGCCTTCGGGGATATTAACCCCGGTCTTGCCTCCGATCGCCGCGTCGATCTGACCCAGCAAAGTCGTTGGCGCGTGCATTACTTGAATACCTCGATGATAGATAGAGGCGGCAAACCCGGCTACGTCCGTCACAACCCCGCCGCCAATACCCACGACCAAGTCTCGTCGTGTAAGCCCATCATTGGCGAACACCGAACAAAGCTCTTCAACAACACTGAGTTTTTTAGCTGCTTCTCCGTCTGGCAGCATATGAACCCTCGAAGGAAGTTCTGTCTCCAGCGACACGTTGATACCTGGTTGAGTGACGAACGCAATTCTGGACACCCCGTCAGGAACTAGTGACTCGAATTCACAAATTGCAGATGCGCCAACTACAACCGGGTAGCTACGAGAGCCGAGTGGTACCTCAAGACGAATCACACTCCGAAGAGTACCGACTCAAGGCCGCTACTAGTTTGAAATAAATACTCTTCATGAACCCCAACGCTATTCGGGTTCGAGTTCATCCGATTGAAAGACTCTTGCATCCCTATATAGAAATGCCAACTGATTCAGCCATCGCGTTAATCGGGGGTTCTTGTCCCGTCCATAAACGAAATTGCTCCCCAGCTTGATAAAGAAGCATTCCTAGACCATTTAAGGTCTCTAGCCCTCTAGATTCAGCTTCTTCGAGCAACGCTGTTTTCGCCGGCTTATAGATCAGATCAACAACACATTGGTCATTTTGCAACAGGTTTGGGTCAATCGGCATTGGGTCATTTGCATTCATTCCGAGTGGCGTCGCGTTGATAACAAGCTCAGCATCTTTGACCGCATCTTCGTCAACAACCGAACTCGCTTTACCTACCATTTCAACCAGTTCGAGCGCCGATTCTTCGGTTCGGTTGCATATTCCCACCGATGCCCCGTTCTCAGCGAGAGTTAGAGCCACTGAGCGAGCGGCGCCTCCGGCCCCAAGAATGACTACTCGAAGATCATCGACTTCTATTCCCATCTGTGACTTCACTGAGTCCAAAAACCCAATCCCATCAGTGTTCTCCCCGATAAGTCGCTCTTCTTCGACTCGGACACAGTTAACGACTCCCAGTTTTTTCGCGGTGTCCGAAAGAGCATCAACAGCCAGAGCCACCTCACCTTTGTGAGGCATGGTCACAGATAGGCCTCGAAGCCCCAGTGTCCTCATATCCTCTATTGCCTGAGCTCCCTGCCCTTTGGGTACGTGACACGCAACATACGACCAGTCGAGTCCAAGAGCGGCAAAAGCCGCATTATGGAGACGCGGACTTAGGGAGTGACTTACCGGGTCACCAATTACCGCGGCCACACTCGTGTTTGGACCGCCCGTGTTCTCTGGAAGGACTAACACAGACCGCGCTCCTGACATTTAACTTTGTCTCGTTCAAACTCTTCGCTGCTGACCGAGAAATTGTGGCGCCCTTCTGAGTCGGCTAGGACATAAAACATCCACTGCCCCGACACTGGCGCCATTGCCGCTTCTAATGCTGCTTTTCCTGGCGCAGCAATAGGTGTGGGAGGGAGACCTTTAGATAACCGGGTGTTGAAAGGCGATTCTGTTTGAAGGTCACTCACGGTCAACTCGTTGTCTCCAGTGAAGTAGACAATTGAAGCATCAATCCCTAAGTACCAGTCGGCTGCAAGTCGATTATGGATGACTCTAGATATTTTCGCTCTTTCGCTGCCTACCCGAGCTTCACGTTCAATCAAACTAGCTAACACGACCGTCTCATAGGGACTAAGTCCTACCGTCTGGGGAGCCGCTGCATAACCAAGCCTCGTTAAGACTTGATCGAACCGAGTCACCATTTGCGTCAAGAGGTCTTCGGGCGTGGAGTCGGGCCCTAAGTAGTAAGTGTCCGGAAAGAGGAGGCCCTCATAAGGCTCTATTGCGCCTGCAGGCATAGCTGCAGGAGAGGGTGCGTAATTAGAAACAACGTGCTGCATGCGCATTTCATCTTCGAACTCCGCTCCACTAAACGGCGCTTCTTCAACTTCATCAATGACTCTTACGATTTGCCGAACTGTCAGGCCCTCAGGAATAGTGACCCGAATCCGAACATTTTGTTCTATATAACGAGGTCCATTTTTTAGAACCTCCAAGGCATCCCAAACTGCTGAATTTGTATGGAACGTGTAATCCCCAGCTTGAAACAGAGGGGCTCCTTTTAGACGCACGTACCATTCGTAAGCCCTGGCATCGGGTATCACCCCATATTCCTCGAGAATTTCTGAGATACCGCCGGTACTTACTCCAGGCGGTAACGTCAGGTTGATTGCTGCTCCTTGTTCTCCCGGAGGGTCAAGTTGTTCTCTTCCCCATTGAACGGTTCGAAGTGTCACCCATCCAGCTATCACTAGAAGACCTAAAAGGAACAAGACCGAGAGCGTGGTCCCCTTTCCTTTACGGATAAAAATTGTTTCGTAGTCAACGCCTTCTTTATGTCGGGGTTTAACCCGTTCTGGGCGCGGTTGGCGCGGAGGCGGGGGTCGGAAACCTCGGAAGGGTGATTTAGGGGGCGAAGTCATCGCCCTTCCATCCATGCCTGCAAGAGTATGGCTGCTGCAACTTTGTCCACGACTTTACGTCTCTCAGGGGCTTTGAGACCCTGTTCCTTCAGTAAACGCTCAGCTTCAACTGTCGTGAGTCGCTCGTCGTGCATTTCTACGGGTACTGAAACAATGCGACCGATAGCTTCTGCTTCTGCCTTGGCCCCTTGCGCGGCCTTCCCTTCGCTCCCATCCAACGACAAGGGAAGTCCAATCACGAGAATTTCCGCTTCCACTTCTTCGACGATAGCCCTGATCTTTCGATGTTCTTCGTCGCGATTTCCTGTTCGGAAGACAACCTCGTATGGAGTTGCGACATTGCCGCTACTATCGGAAATCGCCACGCCAATGCGCTTTTCTCCTAGGTCGAGTCCGACGGCTCTCATCGGGAAAGTCAGCCTCCCCCTATGCCGGCTACCCGTCGAGCACTATTTAAGGCCTCTTCAATTCCCTCGATGTTTTTACCTCCGGCGACGATTAGCGGGGGGTTGCCTTTGCGGCCAAAGCCACCTTGGATCGCCTTAGCGGCTTCGTCGATAAGTGAAGCGGCTTCAAATTTTCCTTCCGGAGCTACGGCCGATACCAGTGCCACGCCTCCGCTATCTGGAGCACCTGCCAGCACCACGGCTTCAATCTGCGGTCTATCTCGAATAGCGGCAGCGAGATCGCGTAATTCATCGCGCTCTAATCCATCAAGTCTTTCGATCACGATTCCATTTTGGGCAGTGTCAGCTATTTCGCTGGCTCGAGCTCCTGCGGTCGCCTGCTGCAAGGCTTTAACCTGGCTCCGTAGATCTTTTATTTCTCCCAGTCGACGTTGCAAAGCTTCAAGAACTTCTTCAGGTGAAGAATTAAGCAACTCTCCTATTTGAGCTATTAGTTGCTCGCTGTCTTGCAGGCGTTCAACTGTCGCGAGACCCGTTACTGCTTCAATACGGCGAATATTCGAACCAACGCTGTTCTCTGAAATGATCCTGAGGTGGCCTATGTCTCCGAGGGCATTGACATGGGTCCCTCCACACAACTCTAACGAATGCTGTCCTGCCTCTAGGACTCTCACCATGTCCCCATATTTGTCACCAAAAAAGGCGATGGCACCCGCTTCTTGAGCCTGTTCCATAGTTGTTTCGTAATGGAGGCAATTTCCATTGGTGAGCAACTCTGCATTAACGAGGTCTTCGATCTCAGCCTGTTGTGTTGGTGTTACTGCTTCAAAGTGGTTGAAGTCGAACCGAAGACGGTCTGATGCGACCAGAGAACCTGCTTGTTTGACATGGTCTCCAAGAACTTCGCGTAACGCCCAGTGAAGAATGTGGGTAGCGGTGTGATTCCGTCGAATTGCTGAGCGGCGTTCATTGTCAATTTCTGCGGTGGCGCTTGATTGGGCGCTGAGCGTTCCTTCAACGACACGACCGAGGTGTCGATGCAAACCAGGCAAGGCGAAGGTGCAGTCGTCCACTGCCATCAGGCCGCTCTCGGTTCTTATGGTTCCGGTGTCACCTACTTGGCCACCGCTTTCTGCATAAAAGGGTGTCCTGTCGAGGAAAACTTCGACCTGCGATCCTTCTAACTCGACAACGGCCAGCACACGCGCATTGTCGACGCTGCTTGAATCTCGAACGAACTCTGTTAAATCAAACTGCTCGAGAATTTGCCTGTACACCTCATTGGCTACGGTGGGTCCATCATCGCGAGCGGAACGAGCCCTTTCACGTTGTTCGTCCATCGACAGGTCGAAAGCTTCTTTATCTAATGTCAGGTTTCGTTCGTTAAGTATTTCCTCGGTTACTTCGACAGGAAACCCAAATGTGTCGTGAAGCTGGAATGCAACACTTCCTGGGAGTGGCTGACCTTCGGCAAGGGAACTCACCGCTTCTTCGAGAATTTGTGAACCAGTCGCCAATGTGCGTCGGAACTGTTCCTCTTCTCGACCGACTACGTCCTTTACCAGTTCTAGATTTTCGCGTAATTCTGAATAATGGTCGCCCATGACGTCGGCTACGACTTCAACCAATCCCGGCATAACAACGTCTTCGACGCCCATGGTCCAGGCATGTCGAACAGCTCGCCGAATGATGCGGCGGAGCACATAACCACGGTCTTCGTTAGAGGGGAACACTCCATCACTGATGAGCAGCGCTGTAGACCGTGCATGATCTGCAAAAATTCGCATCGAAACGTCGGTGGACGGATCTTGGCCGTACTTAATTCCAGTGATTCTTTCGGCCTCGGACAACAACGGGGCGAAAAGATCGATATCCCATACGGATGGCACACCTTGCAGCACGGCTAGAAGGCGTTCCATGCCCGCGCCGGTGTCGATACCTGTCTGCGGCAAAGGCTGCAATTGACCAGTTCCATCGTTGGAAAATTGCATGAAAACTAAGTTCCATACTTCTATGAACCGGTCTTGTCCGCCTTCTGCTGGACCTCCGTCATCACCAAATTCTGGCCCTAAGTCATAAAAGATTTCGCTGCATGGCCCGCAGGGGCCTGTGTCGCCAGCTGCCCACCAGTTGTCTTTGTCTAACCGCTGTATTCGCTCGGCCGCTAGCCCTACCGAAGAGGTCCATATTTCTTCGGCTTCATCATCGCTGACATGAACGGTGACCCAGAGGCGTTCTTCTTCGAGGTGTAACACCTCAGTTACGAACTCCCATGCCCAAGGGATCGCTTCAGCTTTGAAATAATCTCCAAAACTGAAATTGCCCATCATTTCAAAAAACGTGAAGTGCCTATTTGTGCGCCCTATGTCATCAAGGTCATTGTGCTTTCCCCCTGCGCGAACGCATTTCTGGATGGTGCACAAGCGAGAATTTGGTGGTTGTTCCTCACCCAGGAAGTACGGCATAAAGGGAACCATGCCTGCCACGGTGAACAGCAATGAGGGTTCATGCGGAATAAGGCTCGCTGAACTTCGGACCTGGTGGTCCCGTTCAGTCCAGAAGGCTGAGAAGGCTTCTCGCAATTCACCTGCTTGCATGCCCCAAGATGGTACCTAGGAGTCGCTGCAGGAACTCGGTCCTAATCAATAACGGTCGGAAACCTTCATTTGCTCTTCACGTAACTTGGTCTCTGTATCGCGCATCTGTCGTTGTCCGTCAACCCAGGCTTCGCGCAGGTCACGACTTACTCGTCGGGCTGCGCCTGCGACGGTTACCGTGCCTCGCACAGGCGCATATCGCGTCGCTAGTTGGCGGAATTGGCGGCGAATCCATAGAGAACCCCCCGCACCGAACAGTCCGCCGAGTAGTAGCCATCTAAGTCGTTTAAACACGTCTATAGCCTGCCATGAACTTCCCCACAACGCGTTCTTCTTTATCGAGCACTTCAATCATGCTTCATGCGAGTGATCGCAGACTTAAGTCCCGCTGCAACGGCTTTCGCTTTTATCAAAGGTGTGGAAGTTACGCGTGCAGACTTTCGCCCAACCAATCGAATATTCTGAGAGATCTCTTCAGCTGCTCCGATTACTCCATGAAGCCTCTCTAACTCCGCGTCAGCATGGTCTACGGTCTCTTTTAGATTGTCCACGGCGGGTAGTGCGTTATCGGCAAGCTGGTTCGCTACCGAACGTAAACCGCGTAACACGGATACAAGCTGTGTTAGCAACAGCAGCAAAACAGCCATGGTTACTATTACGCACACCGTGACTACGACCGCGACTAAGTCCCAAACACTCATTAATTACGGTCCTCGCTATCGGTGTTTTCCTCTAGGGAATTAGTCAGGGAGTTATTATTGCTCGGCCATTTACGTTGCTGGTCTATTAGCTGAGCTTCGTATCCATTGCGAGTCGGAGAGTAATAACGTTCATTGCTTATGTCGTCAGGAAGATACTGCTGGTCTACCCAACCTTCTTCAGTTCCATGTGGGTAGATGTATCCATCTCCATGTCCTAAGTCACGGGCGCCGCTGTAATGGCCGTCGCGAAGGTGGATTGGCACTCGCCTGCCTGTGCCTTTTTGAACATCATTTCTTGCCTGAGTAATCGCTATTAATGCTGAGTTCGACTTAGGAGCGGTTGATAAATGAATAACTGCTTGAGCCAAATTTAATTGTGCTTCTGGTAGCCCTACGAACTCTACGGCTCGAGCCGCCGCATCTGCCACCAGCAGAGACATGGGGTCAGCCATACCAATATCTTCTGATGCCAGGATGACAAGCCTCCTAGCTATAAAACGTGCATCTTCTCCAGCTTCAAGCATCCGAGCCAACCAATAAATCCCTGCGTCGGCATCGGAACCTCTAATACTTTTAATAAACGCGGAAATAACGTCATAGTGCTCGTCGTCACCATAACGATGCGCTCTCGAGTCGAGCGCATGTTCAGCATGATGCAACTCAACGTGTGCCCCTTTGCCTCCGGCAAGAACAACGGCTACTTCGAGTGCGGTTAACGCCCGTCTCGCGTCCCCATCGGCGCGACTAGCTAGGTGTTGAGATGCTTCAGCGCTTATAGAGGCATCTTCGTGACGCGCTCCTCGAAGCAGAAGTTCTTCAATGGCTTCATCGGTCAATTCGTTCAGTCGAAAAAGGTTGGATCTCGATAGCAGTGGCGCGTTCACTTCAAAGTAGGGATTTTCTGTGGTTGCCCCAATGAGAATCAATAGACCATCTTCTACTGAAGGTAAAAGAGCGTCTTGCTGGGCTTTATTGAAGCGATGCACTTCGTCGAGAAACAATATTGTCCCGACGCTTCGCTCCCCTAGGCGGCGTTGAGCTTCTTCAATTACTAGTCGAACGTCCTTTACCGAGGCTGAAACAGCAGACAGCGTTATGAATTCTTTATCCGTATGGTTGGCGATCAAACGAGCCAGAGTCGTCTTCCCACATCCCGGCGGACCCCAAAGGATGATTGATGTCAGCCGATCCGCTTCTATAAGCGTTCTTAAGGGCGCGTCGGCTCCTAGCAAGTCCTCGTGTCCCACAAGATCATCTAGACGCCTTGGACGAAGTCGCGCAGCAAGCGGCGCCCGACGTTTCATTGTTTCGGCAGCCGCTGACTCGAACAGGTCACTCACAGCAATGAACCTAGTTGGCCACAGCAAGGATTTGGGTCAAGTGGCGGGAGGGAGCACCCTTAGCCCGAGTTCATCGAGTTGAGTCTGGTCGATAGGAGTTGGTGCTTCGGTTAGCGGGTCGCTGCCGGACTGACTCTTCGGGAATGCGATGACTTCACGAATATTTTCCTCACCTACTAGTAAGGCAACCAAACGGTCAATGCCGAATGCGAAGCCCGCGTGCGGCGGAGCGCCGTATCGGAACGCGTCCATCAAGAAACCGAACTTCTTTTGTGACTCTTCTTCTCCGATTCCCAATAGGTCAAAAATTTGTTGCTGTATATCTCTTCTATGGATACGTACGCTTCCTGATCCCAGTTCCCAACCATTGAGAACTAAGTCATACGCTTGGGATCTAACTTGCAGCAGGTCGTTTGGGTTTGCCGTGTCCTGTAGGAGACCTAGGTCTTCTTCGTGCGGCATAGTAAATGGGTGGTGTGCCGGCACCGGGTTGCCTTCCGAGTCGACATCTTCGAACAGAGGAAAATCGACCACCCAGAGAAAATGGAATCCGCCTTCGTTCACAGGTGGTTTTCCTAATTCAAGTCGGAGAAGTCCTAATACGTGAACCGCTCTGCGCCAATCATCGGCAACTATGTAGCAAATATCGCCTTGTTCCGCTTTCATGGCCGCCAAGAGGTCTGAGATTTCTTGCTCGCTCATGAACTTGGCAACCGGAGAATTAACCTCACCGGACTCGCCGACCTTTAGCCATACCAGGCCCTTGGCTCCCCAGCTCTTCGCCTTGTCAGTTAATTGATCTAGTTGGTTGCGACCAATCTCGGCGCCTTGCGGGACCTTTATGCCCTTGATGCAAGATGCTTTGAAAGCGTTGAATTCAGTGTCTGAGAACACATCGGTCAGTTCGACGAGTTCAAGGCCGAACCGCACATCTGGTTTGTCGGAACCGTATCTATTCATCGCTTCATGCCATGAAATCTCAGGTATGACTCCAGGACGCTGGCCGGTTATAGATTCAGCAGCCTCGCTTACGGCTTCTGAAACCACGGCCCTTACCTCGTCTCCATCGACGAAACTCATTTCCATATCGAGCTGCGTGAATTCGAATTGCCTATCTGCTCTCAGATCTTCGTCTCTCATGCAGCGAGCTATTTGGTAGTAGCGATCTATGCCGCCAACCATGCATAACTGCTTGAACAGTTGAGGACTCTGTGGAAGCGCATAAAAATTTCCAGGACTCAAGCGGCTCGGCACAACGAAATCTCTTGCACCCTCCGGAGTTGACGCTATGAGCATCGGGGTTTCGACTTCAACAAATTCCTGAGCGTCCATAGATCGGCGAATAGCAGAGTTGATCAAAGCCCTACTTCGAAGATTTCTTTGCATTCTTCCCGTTCGCAAGTCCAGGTAGCGGTGGCGAATTCGGATTGTTTCATCAACTTCAACCCGTCCACTTATCTGAAACGGCGGTGGTTCAGCCTTCGACAGAACTTCAACAGTCGCTTCGCCGATCTCTATAGAGCCTGTAGGTAACTCATCGTTGACGGTCTCTGGGGGTCGTTCTCTGACAACCCCAGTGACAGCTAAGACGTATTCGCTACGGATGTCGTGCGCATGGTCAACAACGCATTGGATTATCCCGGTTCGGTCACGAAGATCCACGAAAGCCAAAAATTCTCCGTGCTCTCGACGTTTAGATACCCAACCGCAAACAGTGACAGTTTTTCCTATGTCATCGACGGAAAGTCGTCCGCAGTAATTAGTTCTCATTGTCATGATCTGTCTCCAGAGCGATAGCTCATATTCAAAGTTCAAGCCCCAGGAGGCGTTGAACCTCCGCTATAACTGAACTGCGAGGGACAACTATTTGTCCTATTTCCTCGTCGCGAAGCATTCGTATCGCCACGGTCTCCTCGTTCACTTCTTCTTCACCAATAATCAAGGCTATTTCGGCTTCGGACCGATTCGCGCTCCGCATTTGACTTCTCATGGAGCGCTGATCGAAGGAGCGATCCGCCGTGACACCATGGTCGCGCAAACTGTGAGTTAAGTCGCGAGCTGACGATCCGTCTGTTACATCGACCACCCATACTTGGACTCTGGAACCAGGCGCGGGGAAGGATTCCTCAGCGTCGCAGGCCAGTAGAAGTCGTTCAATTCCCATTCCGAACCCAATGCCAGGAGTCGCTGGACCGCCAAGTTCTTCGATCAGCCCGTTGTACCTGCCTCCACCGCAGACAGTGCTTTGAGCGCTATCAAGAGCCAAGCTTTGGAACTCGAAGGTCGTGTGGGTGTAATAGTCCAAGCCGCGAACAAGTCTCGGCTCGATCGAGAATGGGATCTTCAAAGCGGTAAGGCCATCTCTGACTCTTTCGAAGTGTGCCTCGGCTTCTGCACTTAGAAAGTCATTTATTCTCGGGGCTTCTTTGGTGACGCTTTGTGTTGCTGATCGTTTTGAATCCAGCACCCTCATAGGGTGAGTATCCACTTTCTTTCGGTCTTCTTCATCTAGGTCGTTTACATGACTCTTCAGGAAAGCATTCAAAGCTTCTTGGTAGTTATTTCTTGTTTCCTGGTCGCCCATAGAGTTCACCAACAACTCAATTTGGTTAATGCCTACGGCCTCTAGGACCTTCCATCCCAAAGCGATGACTTCTACGTCTATATCCGGATCATCCGACCCGATGCTTTCGATACCGAATTGGTGGAACTGCCTAAATCGTCCAGCTTGTGGTGCCTCGTAACGAAAATAAGGTCCGCGGTAATAAACCTTCCAAGGCACGGGCGGTCTGTGTTGCGCGAATGCTCTACAAACTGCTGCTGTCCCTTCGGGCCTCAAAGCCATCGGCCGTTCACTTCGGTCTAGAAACTCATACATTTCTTTTCCGACTACGTCGGTTCCTTCGCCGATTCGGGTGAAAACCCCAACGTCTTCAAAAATCGGTGTGTCTATCAGCGAAAATCCGGCACGTGATGCGACGTTGGAGAAGACCTCGATAACCGCTTCCCACCGGGCAGAGTGTTCCGGCAAAAGATCACGTGTCCCGATCGGGGTTTGGAAGGTATTTGCCTTCTTCGACATTGGTAATCCTGAGGTGGTGGGGAACGGAGGAGTTTGACGCCCGGTGAACTCACCATCGTAGATGCTTGAAACGCAAAGTCCCCGACACTTTTGTGTCTACCGCGACCTACTTCATGATGGTGGTCGAACGCTGTTAGGCACTACTCGGTGAGCATCAAACACACCGTCAACCTCTCTCACAGCTCCAAGTAGTTGCTCTAGCAGCGTTGGGTCGCCCACCTCGATGTCGAATTGCAAAACAGAAACCTGGTCCTCGCCTGTAAAGGTATGAGCGCTAGAGATACTGAGATGGTGATCAGATATAACGGCTACAACATCTGCTAGGAGGCGGTCTCGATCTAAGGCCCTCACTTCAACACTGGTACGAAACTGACCAGAGAAGGCCGCATCCCAATCAACTTCAACTTGGCGCGCTCCAGATGATGCAACTAGTTCTGAAGCATTAGCGCAGTCATCCCGGTGTATCGAGATACCTCGTCCCTTAGTTACGAAACCAAGAATCTCATCGCCCGGGACCGGGTTGCAGCAGCCAGCTAGTCGCACCAGTGAGTCCTCGAAGCCTTCAACGTGAACACCGCTGGTTCGTCGACGGCGGGAGCCTCGGTGCTGAGCTGGCTTTGCCGGCAAACGCTGGTGACTACCTTCTCCTCGGAGGTTCGCTACTAAACGTTTGGCCACCGAGGCTGCTTTGAGGTCGCCTTTGCCAACTGCTTCGTAGAGGACCTCTAGATCGCCACGGTTGAACTGTTCAGCCACATCGCGTAGCTCGTCACTCTCGATTAGCAACTGGGCTCGTAGGCCTTCCTCTCGCATGGCTTCGGTTATTTGTTCTCTACCCAGTTCAAGCATTTCCTCCCGGTCCGACTTAGCGAACCATTGCTTGATGCCATTTTTTGCCTTGGGAGTTGTGGCTATTCCCAGCCAATCGCGAGAAGGTCCAGCCCCATCGACTTTGGATGTAAATACTTCAACGGTGTCACCTGACTGGAGTTGGCGATCGAGAGGAACGAGTCTTCCATCGATTTTCGCACCTATCGTGGAGTCGCCGATGTCAGTGTGAATCGAGTATGCGAAATCAATCGGTGTTGACTGAGTCGCGAGTGTTACAACATCGCCTTTAGGCGTGAACACGTAAACCTCATCTTGGTCTAAGTCAACAGCGAGGGTCCGCATGAATTCTTCAGGGTCATCTGTTTCGGCTTGCCAGTCGACAATTGTGTTCAGCCATGGCATATCGGCGCCGGCTCCTTCAGCCGGATCTTTGTATCGCCAATGCGCCGCCACTCCGTACTCCGCTCGTTGATGCATGTCTTGGGTCCTAATTTGAACTTCCAAGCTCACGCCTTCTGGACCAACCACTGTTGTGTGAAGGGACTGGTACAGGTTGAACTTCGGCATCGCTATGTAATCTTTGAACCGGCCTGAAACTGGCTTCCATGTGCTGTGTATAGACCCCAGTGCCCCATAGGCATCTCTAATGGTTGGCACAACTACTCTGATTCCAACCAGGTCAAAGATCTCGTCGAAGGATCGTCCTTTCACCACCATCTTTTCGTAAACAGCCCAGTGATGCTTTCTTCGACCAGTAACCAAAGCGTCGCCAGAAGTGTTAGTCAACTGACCTCGGATAGTCTTCAACACTCCTTCTAGATAGGCCTCTTGGGCCGGAGTTCTTTCGGCGATCAGACGGTCGATTTCGGCGTAACGCTTCGGATAGAGCGCTGCGAAAGCTAGGTCCTCCAGTTCATTCCTTACTTCCTGCATTCCTAGCCTGTGGGCCAGAGGGGCATAAACATCTAGTGTTTCGCGCGCTATTTGTTCTTGTTTGGCTTGCTGAAGAGCGCCCAGGGTTCGCATGTTGTGGAGTCGATCAGCAAGCTTGATCAACAGGACACGTAGGTCTCGAGCCATAGCAACCAACATTTTTCGCAAAGTGGCGGCCTGTTGTGCCTGTTTGGTTGCGAATCGAACCCGATCCAGCTTTGTAACGCCGTCAACAAGGGATGCGACGTCGTGGCCGAATTCTTTTTGTATGTCTGTTAACTCTGCGCTGGTGTCTTCAACTGCGTCATGTAAAAGCGCTGCTGCAATCGATACATCATCTAGGCCCATTTCTGCTACAACCGACGCGACTGCGACTGGATGAAGTATGTAGGCCTCTCCGGACTTTCTTCTTTGGCCTTCATGTGCTGCATTTGCGGTTTCGTAAGCCCTCACAAGTAAGTCTGAAGAGCTTCGTGGCCACCTGGCCTTGTAGCGGTCAACTACTCCCTGAATTTCCGTGTGGACAGGGGCAACCGATCGGCGCCACGGGAGCACTCTGGTGACGGTGGCCATTAGTACGCCGGCTGCGGGTCGATGTTCATCTACCTAATAGTGAATCACGGCAGCAACGTGACGTACACCTACTTGTTCGCGGCCGCTCAAGAAATCTAACTCGATGAGCACTGTCGCTCCGACTACTTCCGCTCCAGTTGCTGCTATGAGACGCTCTGCGGCAGACAGAGTTCCTCCCGTCGCAAGCACATCATCAACCAGCAGGATCTGGTCACCTGGGCCTAGCATTTCAGCCTGAATCTCCAGAGTGTCGGTCCCATACTCCAGGCCGTAGGTTTCCGAAATTACCTTTCCCGGCAATTTGCCTTGCTTGCGTATTGGCGAGAAGCCGCAGCTCAAATGCTGAGCGATCATCGGACCAAACAAAAATCCTCTGGATTCAATTCCCATTACACGCGTGATTGGCGAAGTTCTAAACTCAGAGGCCATTGCTGCTGCGGCTGCCTTAAGAGCTCCAGGTTGTTGCAGCAATGGGTTTATGTCCCGAAACACTATTCCGGGGCTGGGAAAGTCCGGCACATCGCGAACGAGGTCCTTGAGCGACTCAGAGTCGAACTGTGTTTCCATCTGTTTTGAGTCCCGGTTCGTTCAACGCTTTCGGCCTTTCTTGCGAGGTCTTGGCGGGGAACTTCTGTCATAGCGGTCGGCTGCCAGTGAGGTTGCGGCATTCTCTATGGAATTTGACTCGCTAAGCACCTCTGCGCTTCGATCTTGCTCAGCCCAATGCGGTTCACGGCGTTTGAGTGAGGACACCAGAGGCATAGCCACAAACACGGAACTGTATGAACCTACTAGAAGGCCGATTAGCAAGGCGATAGCAAACTCTTGCAAGGCGGTCGCCCCCATGACCAATGAGCCGACGACAAGAAGTGAGATCACTGGCAACACTGAGGTGATAGTCGTGTTCACTGATCGCATAATCACTTGGTTTAACGAGACGTTGGCAAGGTCTGAATATGTCATCCGAGTTTTGAGCGAAAGCGATCTTTCGTTGTCCTTCACCCGGTCGAAGACAACTATTGTGTCGTATAGCGAATAGCCCATAATTGTTAGGAACGCTACGACGGTTGCTGGACTGATCTCGAATTGGAAGAGCGCGTAAACACCGACAGTGAGAGCAATGTCGTGAGCTACGGCCACTAACGCTCCCAGGGCCATTTTCCATTCAAATCTGAGCGTTAAGTACAAAGCGATGAGAATGAAGAAGACCACCAAGGCTCGTCGTGCTTTACCTGCTACTTCGTCTCCGAACGATGGACTCACGGTTCGGGCACTAACCGATTCGGAGTCAACCTGGGCCGCGACCGCTAGTTGTGATCCAACCGACTCTGCTGTTTCTCCACTTGGCAGTTCGCCTCGAACACGGAAAATGTCACCGCCCCCGGTAATTCGTTGGACTCGCGCATCACTCATACCAATATCGGCTGCAGACTCTCGTATGGCATCAGTCGTTACATCTTCGGATGCAGGAGCTTCCCACACTCCACCCCCTTCAAATTCGATCCCTAGATTGAGGCCCTGAACAAATAGGGCAACTACACAGATCAGGACGGCAACGGTTGATCCAAGGAGTACGCGTTTTGAGACTCCTAGAAAGTCCCAGCTGGTGTCGCCGCGATACAAGCGTCTAATAGAAAAACTCATATCGATGCCTCCTCAGTGACCGTGGTAAGTCCAAGTCGCTTTGGTCGCTCATTTACGAGTCGTCTGGCCACTAGGACTACTAGAGGTCGCATGAAGAAGAAGGAGACCGCCAGATCGATAAGGGTCGTGATCCCTAGGTACAGGGCAAAGCCTCTGACGGTTCCACTTGTCAATTGATACAAGACGCCTGCGCCAATGAGCGACGCTAGATCAGCCCAGATGATGGTCGAGAACGCTGCTCGGAAACTTCCATCTGCTGCTGACTTGACTGCGCGACCTCGTCGCACTTCTTCTTTGATTCTCTCGTAGTAAACAATGTTGGAGTCCACTTGGACACCGATGGAAACGATAATGCCAGTTGCTCCCGCCAGCGTTAGAGCCAAACCTTGACTCTCTCCGAGCCAAGCGATGATCGACCATAAGGTCGCTCCGCTAATCGCCAAGCTACATATAGCCACAAGCCCAAGTAACCGGTAATAAAGCAACATGTATAAGCCCACTAGAGCTAAACCGACTAGACCGGCGATCACTCCGGCACGGAGCGTCCCTTCGCCTAGAGTCGCAGAGACCGTACGTACGTCATCTCTTTCAAACTCGACAGGCAACGCACCAAACCGCAGTACTAGCGCGAGATTCTTAGCTTCTTCCTCGTCAAATGAGCCTGAGATAACAGCCTGGCCATCAAATTCTGTCGCGTTAATTGTCGGCGCTGACTCAACTACTCCATCTAAGACAATGGCTACCTGTCGTTGATAGTTTGCCTCTGCCATTTGATCGAACAGGAGCGCCCCTTCGTCATTGAATGAAACGTTAACAATCCATTGTCCTTGGAAAGTAGCTGCCGCTTCCTCAATGACTTCACCAGTCAGAGCAGCTGGGGAGAGAACAAAGCCGGTTTGGCCTTCGGATCCCAATAGAACAACTCGTTCCGATGCCTCATCTTTATCGGGCGGTGTCAAAACTTCAGAGAGAGAAGGTGGTGACTCTGGCTCACCGGACTCAGTTGTCGCGTCAGGGTCCGTTAAGTCACTGTCCTGACCGTCGTTTTGAACTAGTTGTTTCACCGCCGCAAGTTGATTGGGGTCGCTTGAATCGAAGATACTCACCACCGGCCTAAAGGTGAGCTCGGCTGTTTGACCAATGAGGTCTACCGCCCTTTGCTTATCTTTGACGCCTGGTAACTGAATGATTACCTGGCTCCCTTGGCGGGTGATATCAGGTTCAGCTACGCCTATCGCGTCTACTCGATTTCGAATAATTTCAATTGCCCGTTCAAATTGTTCATCGGACACTTCGTCAGCGGGACGCAAAACGACTTCAACTCCGCCTTGAAGTTGCACACCTAGGACAGGTGACCAACCTGCCGACAAAACGCCAGCCAACGATGCCCCCGCGACGAGCAGAACCATAAGGAGAGAGACAATATGAGAACGGCGCACTTATCTAATCCAATTCAATGAAAGATTGAGGTTCAGTCTTCACTATCAGAGTCGTCAGAACCAGCATCAGCTTCATCAGCTTCATCAGCTTCATCAGCTTTGGTAATGATTTCGCCGATGGAACGACGCAACACTCTTAGCTCGACATCATTATCGACTTCCACCGAAACGACATTCTCATCTTCTTCTGCCACGATGGTTCCGATGACGCCGCCAACAGTGGCTATTTCATCTCCTATGCCGGCAGCTCGAACCATTGCCTCGCGTTCTTTCATTCGTTTCTGTTGAGGTCGAAGGATCAAGAAATACATGCCAACAAAGACAATGATTGGCAGTAGTAGTGCCATGGTGAACGACTCCGGACTCGAAAATTAGAACAACGAGATGTCAGCGTACTGTGCTCATACCCCGACTCCATGAATCTTTGGCCGTTCAATCCAAAGTTTGGCCTTCTATAACCATGTCTCGAGCACCTCTAAGCGGAAGGACTCGTAGGTGCCGTCTTCTATGGCGCGCCTCGCCTGCTTGACCAGGTCCATCAGGAACCAAAGATTGTGCATGGTAGCTATGCGAGCAGCTGTAGGTTCCTTTACCTGCATTAAGTGCCGTAAATAGGCGCGACTGAAGCTGTTGGACATTGGATTCGAGGGGTCTAAAGGTTCATCATCACGAGCATGTTTTGCGTTACGCAAATTTAGTTTTCCACTTGATGTCAAGACCGTTCCGTGTCTGGCGAGTCTCGTTGGCAATACGCAGTCGAACATGTCAACGCCTACCCCGATGGCGTCAACTATTCGTGCCGGATCGCCAACACCCATGAGATATCGAGGTCTATCTTCAGGTAATTCAATGGTGGTTGCACTCAATGCCGGCATCATCTGTACATGACTTTCGCCGACTGACAGTCCCCCAATCCCATAACCGGACATGTCAAGTGATGCCAAATGTTTGGCGCTCTTGGTTCGGAGCGCTGGGTCAATACCTCCTTGGACGATGCCAAAAAGTGACTGGCCAGGTTTATTGTGTGCTGCCTTTGCTCGTGCTGCCCATTCGTGGGTTCGTTCCATCGCCTTGATAACTACATCTTCTGAAGCAGGTAATGCCGGGCAGACATCGAGTGCCATTTGAATATCAGCGCCTATTTGCTGTTGCGTGGAAACGGCATCTTCAGGTGTGAAACGGAGTTTAGAACCATCGTAAATTGATGTGAAGGTGACACCGTCATCATCGATCTTTACGTTGTCGTTCAGCGACATGACCTGGAAACCTCCAGAATCAGTAAGCATGTGACCATCCCAGGACACGAACGAATGAAGCCCTCCTAAGTCCTCAATAATTTGGGCTCCTGGTCTAAGCATCAGGTGATACGTGTTTCCGAGTACAACTTCAATCTCAAGTTGTTCGTAATCGCGCTGATCCAGATGTATTACCGCTCCCCGTGTACCAACAGGCATGAAGACTGGTGTCTCAATTGAGCCCCGCGAAGTGTGGATTCGCCCTCGGCGAGCTTGGCTATCTGATGCTAGAAGTTCGAAGTTTAGGGACACAGTTGCTACAGCATGACAGAGGAGGGTTCAACTCGGTGTCCTGTGAAGGAACATTGCATCTCCAAAGGAAAGAAATCTGTAGTTTTTTTCTAGAGCTTCTTGGTACAAGTGTTTCCAACGCTGCCCGATAAACGCATCGATCATCATCAGTAGGGTCGACCGCGGCATATGGAAGTTCGTCATTAGAGCATCAACAATTTGGAATTTAGACCCACGTCGCAAGAAGAGGTCTGTGCGTCCCGACAGCGTTCCACGTGCTGCAGATTCGAGAGCCCGAACTGTAGTTGTGCCAATAGCTACAACTCGCTTTGCGGATTGGCAAGCTTCCCAAGTGCTTTCCTCAACCTTGTAACTCTCGCTATGCATCCTGTGGTTAGCCGGGTCGTCCACAGTCACGGGTCGAAAGGTGTCAAGGCCTACGACTAAATCTACTTTTTCTATCCGCGCTCCCTTATCTCTGATTTCGCGCAACAGTCCTTCAGTCAGGTGGAGTCCAGCTGTAGGCGCTGCCACTGAGCCCGGGGTTCGGGCGTAAACGGTCTGATACCGATCTGGGGAGTGCCCTTTCGAAGTTATGTATGGAGGGAGTGGCGACTCACCAGCTTTGGAAAGTTTGTGAGTGTCACTCGGATTGGAAACTATTTCACCCCTATGGAAGATCACTACTTTTCTTTGCCCGTCTTCGCTAATTTCATCACCCACCAGCACTTGAAGGTCGGCATCTCTTTCGCTTAGCAATTCCGTTCCACTTTTAACGCGACGACCCGGTCTTACTAACGCTGCCCAGCCGTCTTCCAAAGGTTCAAGCAATAGAACTTCAACGACACCACCAGTCGATTTTCGCAATTGGAGCCGTGCAGGAATAACGCTCGTTTCATTGACTACAACCACATCACCTTCGGCTATCTGGCTCGGCAAGCTAGCAACGGTCAAATGCTGCAGAGGCTCACCAATTCCGCAGTCGACAAGCAACTTGGCGCTGTCGCGCGGTTCTGCGGGGTTTTGAGCTATGGCTCCCTCGGGGAGTTCGTAGTCGAATTCCTTCATACTTTGATTCGACTGTTGAGCACTCGGATTGTCGTTAATTTCAATTCTCCAAGTTTGCTAGTTCCAACAAAGTCTCTCTAGTCCAAGCAAAATCTACTCCGTGTGCTCGTAGCAACCGGTCTAGGTGCAGATCTATTTGAGTGGGGGCTGCTTCTAAAAATCCGTTCAGAATGACTGATAAATAACTCTTGCCTGGCGCGGTTGCTTTTATGGATTCAGAACTTGTAAACGTCATTATCGGTTGGCCGAGATATTCACCTAGATAAACAATTCTGGAGTACCAGGTATCTCCGATAACCAGTTCTCCTGCTTCTTTGACTTCCGCTATGTCAACCTCTATTTCGCCTGGCTGAAGGCCATTTTCCTGAGCGGCTACGTCCATGAATTGTTGATCGGTAATGTTCCAACAACGGATACATGCTGCTTCGTCAATCTCGGGGTCGAGAAACGCGACACCTCCACCCCACCGTTCCGATGAGTACCCGAAGGACAAGCTCCATGGACCATGAAGCAACGGTGATTTTGCACCAGGTCTTTGGTTATCACGAGCGCCTACCTGGTGCGGATGATTCGAGGCGTACCTGCCACCTTCTATGTATCGAAGAAAACGTTCTTGTAGGACATTGGAGCCATATGCGCCGTACCAAATTCGGTCGAAATTCATCTACGGTGTCTTATTTTTCATCAAATAAAGATGGGTCTTCATTAAATTGTTTCGGGGGAGATATACCTAGGTGCTCAAATGCTGCAGCGGTAACTACACGTCCGCGGGGAGTGCGTTGAAGTAGCCCCTGCTGAATTAAGAAAGGTTCATAGACATCTTCGAGAGTTTCCGGTTGTTCACCAACGCTTATTGACAAAGTCGATAAACCGACTGGCCCTCCGACATGTGTGACAGCTATAGATTCCAGGATCGACCGATCGACCTTGTCTAGACCGAGTTCATCGACTCCAAATAGCGCCAAACCGTCGCGGGCGACCGTAACGTCAACAGTTCCATCTGCCCGAACTTCAGCAAAGTCTCGTACTCGCCGAAGCAACCTGTTTGCTATGCGCGGTGTTCCCCTACTTCTACTTGCAATTTCAGCGGCACCCTCTGAGTCGACTAGTACTGAAAGAATCCCAGCTGCTCTTTCAACTATTGATTGCAGTTCTCCTGGGTCGTAGTAGTCGAGCCTTTCGACCAGCCCAAAGCGATCGCGAAGTGGCCCAGCGATGAGTCCTGTTCGGGTAGTCGCTCCCACCAAAGTAAATGGTGGTAAATCAAACCGAATTGACCGGGCTGCTGGGCCCTTTCCTAAAACAACGTCTAGCTGGAAGTCTTCCATAGCTGGGTAGAGCACTTCTTCAACTTGCTTTGGAAGACGATGAATTTCATCGATAAATAAGACGTCACGATCTGCCAGGTTGGTGAGAATTGCGGCTAGATCTCCAGCTCGTTCGATAGCTGGACCAGAGGTGACATGCATGGTGACTTCAAGCTCTGCCGCCACGATCCCGGCGAGGGTTGTTTTCCCCAACCCCGGCGGGCCGGCGAAGAGGAGGTGGTCCGGAGTTTGCCCTCGTGCACGGGCCGCATCCAGCAACACTCCTAAATGTTCCTTCAGTTCTGTCTGACCAACAAATTCGTCGAGTCGACGCGGACGCAAACCGGCTTCGTCGCCGTCATCTCCCGCTACGTCAGCACTCAGCACCTCTTCGCGATCTTGATTTTCACCCCGACGAAAACCTTCTTCTCGACCCCACTCGTTTTCACTCATCAGCGACTCATCCGTCGGAGGGCCTCACGCAGCATCGTTGAGGTGTCTTCCCCTTCGAGGCTTTCGACTGCGCGACGTATCTCGTCGGGCCCGAAACCCATTTGATTTAGAGCTTCGCGGACATCAGTTAATGCTGACGACGCCGGTGCTGGGCTAGCGCCCAAATCGCTGCCTTCATCACCAGTAATCTCTAATCGGTTCTTGAGTTCCAACACCATTCTTTGAGCAGTTTTTTTTCCGACTCCGGGAACAAGGCAGAGGGCATCAACGTCATCGGTGGCAACAGCGTGACGAAGTTCGTCGGGAGGCAAGGTAGCTAAGACGGCCATGCCTAATGCAGGGCCAACGCCATGAGCGCCTATTACTGACTCGAAGCATTTACGTTCGGCAAGTGTCGCAAAGCCGTACAGCTGTTGGCTGTCTTCGCGTATTTGATGATGAATGTGGACGAACGCCTCGTTGCCAATCTCAGGAAGATCAGCGAGCGTTCGGGGATTTACAAAAACCCTGTAACCGACTCCGCCGACTTCTACGACGATCTCTCCTCCAGGTTCTTTATCGACAAGCCTGCCTCGAAGTGAACCAATCATGAAGGTTTCGAAGTCTTCGCGAGTTGTCGACTCGACGCATGAGCCAAATGACAAAGGGCTACAGCCGCTGCGTCGGCTGCGTCTGGAGGCGATGGTATTTCTGGTAGTCCCAAAAGCGATTGAACCATCCGTTGCATTTGTTCTTTGTTAGCACTTCCCCATCCGGCCACGGCTTCTTTTACTTGGTTGGGGGTGTAGTCAACGACTTCGGCACCGGAGGAGTGGCCAATAGCCATTGCTAGGCCGCTTACCTGAGCCACTCCCATGGCTGTTTTGGCATTGACTTGGAAAAAGACTCGTTCTATTGCGACCACATCAGGAGTGTGTTCTTCAACAAGCTTTACGAATTCTTTTTGAATCCAGGCAAGCCGTTCGGCTGTAGGAGCCTTAGCGGGCGTTCTGATAACGCCGATCGCCACAGCCTCGGTCTTGCGACCTGACTGTTCTACAACGCCGTATCCACATCTCGACAGGCCGGGGTCAATACCCAAAACGAACACAGGTTCGATTGTACATGACATGATCGACAGTGCCGATCAGCCTTCGGTTAGTTCTGCCAATACCTCATCGGGTACGTCGAAGTTGGCGTAAACGCCTTGGACATCGTCATGGTCATCGAGTGCGTCCATTACCGCTAAGACCTGTGCGGCATCACCGCTAGACGAAAGTTCAACAACGTTTTGAGGCAAGTAAGTTAAGTCCGTTGACGAAACTTCGATACCGGATCCTTCTAGCGCTTCCCGTACCGAAATTGTGTCTGAAGGGTCTGTAGTGACCCTCCATACTTCACCTTCTGCCACAACATCCTCGGCTCCAGCTTCAAGCGCGGCCATCATTACTTGGTCTTCGTCGGTCGTCGCGGGGACGAGCACGACGCCTTTGCGGTCAAATTGCCAGGCAACGGCTCCAGGTTCAGCGAGGGACCCTCCAGCTCGCGTAAACACGCTGCGGATTTCAGCTCCAGTTCTGTTTCTGTTATCAGTCAGCACATCTACAAACATGGCCACGCCATGGGGTGCATAACCCTCATAGGCAACTTGTTCATAGTTGACGCCTTCTAACTCACCTGTTCCCCGTTTTATAGCTCGTTCGATAGTGTCGAGAGGGACCGAGTTATCGCGAGCCTTTTGGTACATGGTGCGTAAGTTCGCGTTTGACTCTAGGTCACCACCGCCTTCGCGGGCCGCTACTTCAACTTGGCGGATCAGCTTGGCAAAAAGCTTTCCGCGGGCTTTATCTGCCGCACCTTTTTTATGTTTGATGGTCGCCCATTTGGAATGCCCGGACACTTCGATACCTCCGAATCACATTCTGCCACTCTTAAGGACAGAATTGAACATCGCTGAGCAGTCAGCCAAAACCGCGAGTTAGCTAGAGATGTTCTAAGAAAAACTGGTGAAGGCGCAAGTCATCTGTCAATTCAGGGTGAAAGCTAGTGACCAAGACATTCTCTTGTCGGCAAAAAACAGGTGTTTCTTCTCCCGAGTCAAATTTGACACTGGCAAGTACTTCTACGGAAGATTCGAGGGCAAGCGCTCCCGGTGCTCGGATGAAAACACCAGGGAAAGGGTCGTCTAGGTTTTCGATATCTAAATCCGTTTCGAAGCTTGCTACCTGACGGCCAAAGGCGTTTCGGCGAACAGCAATATCAATTTGGCCGAAGCATCTCTGATCTGGTCGACCATCTAGCACTTCTTTTGCCAGAAGGATCATCCCAGCACAGGTTCCCAAAGCAGGTAGTCCGTTGGCTAACAGTTCGGCGAGAGGGTCAAAGGTGTTACTTGATTCCAAAAGCATCGAAATCGTTGTCGACTCGCCACCGGGAATAACTATTGCATCGAGGTCGGGCAGGTCTTGGGGCTGACGGACTTGACGAACGTTCGCTCCAAGCTTCTCAAAGGCGGTCGTATGTTCTCTTGAGGCACCTTGTAGTGCCAACACTCCGACTGTCGGTGCCAATTTGTTTTTCTACCAGCCGCGTTCGGCGAGCTTGGTCTCAAGTTCACCTATTTCAAGCCCAGGCATAGCATCCCCTAGCCCTCGGCTTACTTTGGCGACCATTGCTGGGTCCCGGAAGTGGGTCGTTGCTTCGACAATGGCCTTCGCCCGGGGAGCAGGGTCTTCGCTTTTGAAGATTCCTGATCCAACAAAAACGGCTTCTGCTCCAAGTTGCATTACCAGCGACGCGTCAGCTGGAGTCGCTATGCCTCCAGCGCAAAACATTGGCACCGGCAAGCAGCCGGTCTCGGCTACTTCTTGCACAAGTCCTAGCGGAGCTTGTAGTTGTTTGGCCCAGTCAAATAGTTCTGCTTGGTCCGCTTGAGTGATCTTTCTGATGTCACCCAATATCGATCTCAGGTGACGAACAGCTTCAACGATGTTGCCTGTTCCTGCTTCCCCTTTTGAACGAATCATGCAAGCGCCCTCTGAAATTCTGCGAAGAGCTTCGCCCAGATTTGTGGCGCCACATACAAAAGGAACTGTGAATGCCCATTTGTCAATGTGATGGGCTTCGTCTGCAGGTGTTAGGACCTCTGATTCATCAACGTAATCGACTCCTAGCGATTCAAGAATCTGGGCCTCCGCAAAGTGTCCGATTCGTGCTTTTGCCATTACAGGAATCGTGACTGCTTCCTGTATACCTTCGACCATGGCAGGGTCACTCATGCGTGCCACTCCCCCATCACGTCGAATGTCCGCTGGGACGCGCTCTAGGGCCATTACCGCTACTGCGCCTGCGTCTTCTGCAATTTTGGCTTCAACGGGAGTAACCACATCCATGATGACACCGCCGCGAAGCATGTCGGCTAGTCCTCGCTTTACGCGCACTGTGCCGACTTTGGAATCTGATCCGCTCGTACTATCTGCCATGACCCCATTCTAAGCGGATCAGTTGCAGAACGAGTCGCTTCGCTTAGTCATCGATATCAATGATTGTGGCTGTGTCTCTGGGGGCCAACAAAATCCAGGTAGCACCGGGAGTCATTGGAATGGACTTACCTGTTTCATCAACAAACTGTGTATGCACTGTGATGTTCGGCTTGATCCAGCGCCCCTCTGTAATCTCTCCATTTTTTAAAATCCAGGCAGCGCCGGACCCTTCTGAAAGTTGGGCTAATGGAATTCGCGCCCCGTTGCCATCGATCTCGTTCGTTAGAAGGTATTTGGTGAATTGGACGACGACATTTTCTGCTGTTACTTCGACTTCATCGCCGGTTGTGGTTAGCGCTAGGTGTTGCTTTCCGTTCTGAACTCTCTTCCATGTCTTTTGCTCATCGACCCAATGGAATGACACGTCTGTTGAACCCCAGTTGATTTGCACTCCTCCAACTTTTTTGCCTGCCCTCGCGTTGCTATCTGTTGAGTCCTGGAATGGCCAAAGTTGTTCAAAAGGAAATACTTCGCCTTCAAACTGTTCCAACAATTGGGTTGATCGCGCCCATAAATTGCTTGGAGAAGGACGATCATTGTTGCGCCAATAATTCGCTGGATTCTCATATAAGCCAACGTCTTTTATTGCCACAGTGTCTAGGAGCCGCCGAAACGCCCAATTGGAGCCGCTCCATCCGAATAGCGCTCCATCGAACGGCATCAGCAAGGGTATGTCGCTTGAACGTCCTGAGCGGATGGGTCCAACAAACTCTGGGACTTGGGAGTGAAAAACGGCAAGGAACCTCGTCAACCCTCCCTCAACTAATTCTTCAAAGACAATGTCTGCTTCTTGTAGGCCTTCTTGTGGCAGGGCTGCTGGTGCGTTATCAATCTTTAACGCCAGCCGCGGCGCGAACTGCGTTGAGGGGTCAACTGGAGTTCCTCGGTATGGGGCGATGGCTTTGTCAGTCGATGGTTCCTCTCGCTCACTTGCCGGACTAGTGGTCGAAGCGGATTCAGAAGCTTCTGAATCTTCGCTTTCGAAAGAAGGATCCTCTGTTTCGCTTGCGGTTACCGCCATAGAGGTTGTTGTGGATTGTGCGATGGTTTGGTCCGGTTGTGTTTGCGTGTAGGCATCTGGCGCATCAGCGGCACATGCTGTGGCCACCAGTACGCAAATTCCAATAACGAGTACGCCTATTTTCATTGCCGCGTCACATCTCGCGAAGCACCGTCGCCCGAGCTTCAATAGATGGTCTATTTGTTTCGGACTTTGAAGGGAAGAGCCAGAGTGGGTCGAGGCTTGTATTGCTTTCTGGGATCAGCGTCTGATTCTCACTCATTTCGATGGCCTCAACCATCCCTGGGGGGTATCGAGTTATCCCTGTTCCCGCGACATCAGCTGAGAAGTCCTGGCTGGGATCTACCAGCAATCCTATTTTTCGTTTCATTTTCGTTGACATAAGCGAAAACGGTCGGGCCTGAAGTGACGAAGGGCCTACCTGGAGGCCGAAGGTCGATGCAGCGACAGTCGCCAAGGCAGTTCTGTGTGCTGCTATCTGGGAAATTCGGTTGGCTAGCACTGCTTCCATCTCGATGCGCGTTGCCGCTTCTAGGAGACCTGTTGTAATGATCAAAGTGGATCCGTTGACTGATCTACCCAACGCTGCAACGTTGCGTCCTTCTGTTGGAAGAAGGTGAATTTGGGGCGGAGAGATACCCGTGGAAAGGCAGAGGCCTTCGACCAAGTTGGTTATTCGAGGATGTTCACCTTCTTGTAACCGTCCGCCGGGCAAGCTATTTAAGATTCGTCGCTCGGCTGTGACGCTGGCCCAGAGCAGCGAGAACAGGATTAGCAGTCCAATAAGGAAAGCGGCCCATGAAGGTAGCGACGCAAGTGTTAGCAGCAGAGACAGAACTAACGACAACGTCAGCGCACACAACACAAACGAGGCCTTTATGAAACCTGTGCTTTGTTGGTTCTTATCGCTCAGGTCATCCATAAATATTTCGTGTCTCCATTGTCTTTCGGCAAGCCTGTTTCGCAGTGTACGGCTCTAAGTAGGCGGCGCTCTTCACTTATTGCAGAGTCTGCCGAGCTTTCCCTCGAAGTTGGAAAGGCCACCCCATGCGACTCAACTCTCCGCGCCAGCCGCCTCGATCGGGATCTTGTCGTTCAACCTCGATGGCTCGTTCATAAAGATCAACATAAATTTTGGCAAGGCGGTCCATGGAAAACTCTGACACCCGTTTACTACCAGACTCCGCAAGCCGAGCGGCCAAAGCCTTATCTTCGATGACCTTTGACAAACCCTGGCTTAGAGCGCCGGGGTCGCCAGGTGGCACAAGGCATGCTTCGTCGCCAGTGGAGGCGACGTTCCGGTATCCAGGTAAGTCGCTTGCCACAACTGGAGTTCCTGCTGCCATTGCCTCTAGTAGGACGATTCCGAAGCTTTCACCTCGCAGCGAGGGAACACAAAGTACGTCAGCGCCTTTTATTCGTTTTACTTTTTCTTCTTCGCTTACAGGTCCAAGCCAGTGGAGTCGCTGGTCCCCTTCATACTTAACGCGTAGCTCTTCGGTTTGGGGGCCATCTGACATTATCCAGAGAGTGACATTTTGAGGCAGTGTCGTCATGGCTTCCAGCAGCACCTCTAGTCCTTTGCGTGGTTCGTGTCGACCAACGTACGCAATTGTCGGCCCGTCAGACTTAGTTGCTGCTGAGTCAGTGAAATTGGTTACCTCAATTCCGTTGAAGACGATTTCGTAGTCTCCTCCAAGAGCTTCACGAGCCATGTCTCGAGCATCTTGTGAAACTGCTGCGCGGATACTCATTCTCGTTGCCAGCCATCTGACTCCTGGCGTTAGATAAGCCTTACTGCCGCCAGCGGCATGCCAGGTCCCCACTATCGGGGCGCTCCTCAAGAACAACGCAGTTTGGCAAGGGCCCGGACATATGGGTTCATGGATGTGAATCACGTCGAACTCTTCGTCGCGAAATGCCCTGATGGTTCTCAGGGTGCAAGCTAAGTCTGGAGCGATTGGGGCTATCGAACCGTTTGCAAAGGTTGGAATACTCGCTCCTAATGGAGTGACTCCTGTCTCAGGCGGCGCTCCGTCACAGGGGCCCATAACCCGCACCTTGTGGCCAAGCCTGTTCAGTGCTCTTGAGAGCGCGAGGACCTGACTCTGGACTCCTCCAGGACTACTGAGGCTGTAGGGCGAGATGATTCCAATTCTCACATCAGATAACGCTAGGTGATGATTTGGTCACTCCACTGTGAAATTCGGGACCATTCATGTTTGGTTAGCAAGATCGCTCGGCCAGTTAGGTTGAAAGAGATGCCATTGTTCAGGGTCTCTACGAATCAGAAATTCCAATTCTTCTGCAACTCGACTCGTAACTCGGGTTACGTCTTGTTTGATGGTGCCGGTTCTAGTCACATCGATTGGTGGCCTCACTAGACCAAGATGCTTTCCGTTGGACTCAAAATAAACAGCTGTGGGTAACAGTGCTGCCCCTGTACGTAAGGCCATCAGGGCTGGGCCGCCAGGAAGAGTTGTGCGTTCATCTAGAAAACTCACTTCGACTCCGCCCCCGCCGATATCTCGGTCACAGAGCAAACAAACTATTTCGTTATTTTTAAGAGCGGCCGCTATTTCGGTCCCAGCTGATGGTCCGAGTGGGACGACTTTCATCCCGAGCTTTGAACGAAAGCTAGCGAACCAACTAAATAACTGTGGGGGTTCGATCGGTTCGACGACGACGGTTATCGGCAACTTGTTTACGCTGGCCATCCAAAAGCCCGCCCATTCCCATCCTCCTAAATGTGGGAGGGCGAGAATAACCCCGTTACCGCGACCTAATGCTTCTTCGACGTACCGGTAGTCAGGGACGTCTATGCCTTCATCTAACTGTTTGCTGCTGCGGGTTGGGAGGCGAAAAGATTCAATCCAATAACGCGCGTATGAGGCGAACGCCTTTCTGGCTGCACTCTTAACTGCTTTGTCGTCGCGGTCGGAAGGCAATGCCCGCCTCATATGCCGTTCAACCATTGACTGCTTGCTTCTCAACACCCAGCTAAGTGGATACGCGACGACGTGCGGCAATGCCCTCGCAACAGGGTTAGGCAAAACGCGAGCTGCGAAAGCCCCCAGCCGATAGAGCGCTGTTACACCCTGCCCACTCAATGTCAGCTCTTGCTATTTGAACTGGGCATATCGACACTTGCTTGTCGCCAGACCTTGACGAATCGCTGAACAGCTGTGAGCGCTGTTAGTACAAGCATCAACCACAGCACCGGAATTAATAGGGCCTGGAAACACAGACCGAAACCCAGAACGATCATTCGTTCTGCGCGCTCCATCAGTCCGCCTTTTGCGTCGTAGCCCAGTAGCTCAGCTTTGGCTCTTTCGTAGCTGATTAAAGAGCAGACACCCAGTAAGGCCATCGGTAGAAGCATGATGGTTCCGCCTTCAGTCTCTGCTAGGTGCCACGCAATCCCGCAAAGCAGAAGGCCATCGGTGACGCGATCAGCCGTTGAGTCGAAGAAAGCGCCCCTCTTCGATGAGGTGCCAGCAGCGACCGCTACGGCACCATCTAATAGGTCAGGCACAGCTGTCAAGATCAAGAAGACAAGTCCCAGTTGCAGTTGACCTTTGCCAACTAAAACGCAGGCTGCTACTGACATAGCAAGGCCGATACAGGTTAGGAAGTTCGCGCTAACTCCTATACGAACAAGCGCTCGGCCGACTGGACGGACTACACGGTCAACACCGTTACGAAAGTTTCCGTCAAACATCAGTCATTGCCTTCTATTCCACTATCCGGGCTCGAGGTTTCGATCCAATCTTCCGGATTCTCTTCAACAAAGAAATCTACGATCGTGCCATCGATCGCGTCGACTAGGACCAGCCCTCTATTCGCTGGTGGATCTTCAGCGGAATACACCAACATTTTCCACGTTGGCCTGCTCATCAGACCTCGCCATCCCAACTGAGCGCTGGCATGCCCGACGGGAAAACCAACTGCTCGATTAGCGGCCACAAGCGCTGCGCTTTCATCAAGCCCAAAGGCTCGCCCAGCAAACAGGCTGTATACCCCAAACAAAGCCAACGCTGCGCATCCAAGAATTAAGCCCCCGTTGACCAGGACGGGTTCACCATCAGTCAACAAAGACCACGAACCCACACAAACTGCGACAAGCAGATACAAGCAGCCTGTTGTCCTTCTCCGTTTGTTGTCGGGGAATTTGTAGGCGCCGACAAACCCTCGATCGAGATCCTCGGGAAGTTCATCGCGCACTTCTCGGTCGTCCACGTTGATCACGCTACCTGCCAATGGTGCTTTGGCAAGGTCTCAATCAAAAGCCTCCTTGAGGCGTCTAAGAGTGGAATCAAGGTCCTCGGGCAAAACACGTGCCCCGCCGACCGTCGTCATAAAGTTCGTGTCGGCATCCCAACGCGGCAAGACGTGCACGTGAAGGTGGTCTGGAATCCCAGCGCCAGCACCTCTTCCTAGGTTCGCTCCCATATTTATTCCATCGGGGCTGTAGGAACTTTCCACTGCCGATATTGATCTAGTGATTAGGTCAAAGATCTCCATTCGAGCTTTCTGATCAAGTTCTTCAAAGTCGGGAACATGCTCGTAAGGCAAAACCATTACATGACCAGTGTTGTATGGATAGGCATTCAAAATCACGGCGGCTGTCTCACCGCAATACACCAACTTGTCAGGTTCGGTGTTCCTTAGGTCTAAGACTGAACAAAGCACACACTGACCGTCAGATGCTGTCGAAATCTCACCGGTCTCGCCGCTGACGTATTCGCGTCTCCAAGTTGCCCAAATTCTCTCTAAACCATCCATCCAGACCTTCTAACTAGCTCGAACGGTTTTTGAATTCCGAGAGTGTCGACGTCGTTGAGAGAACCAGTGAATCTAGCGCCAAGTAACTCTGCTGATGGCTGCCCTTTAATGAAGCAAGACGGCAACGTAATCCTCATTCGAGGCCTACCAATTTTAAGGCGACTCTGGTTCTATAGCGGGTATTGAGTTGGAGCAACACGGCCGTAAACGCTTCGATAGCAGTCGCGTTCGATAGGTTCCCGCAATCAAGGGCTCTGGTCCCTGGGATTTTCCCAACAACTTCGGCCACTAAGTCGGTGGCTTCCTTGTCGTCGCTACAAATAAGGATGTCACTATCAAGAGGCTGATCTAAGTCGCCTAGTTCTTGGGCCGGAACGTGTTGAAGTGTTGCTGCAACTTTGGAATCCGGCAGTGATGCTTGAACAGATGCAGCTACTGAACCTCGCGGTGGGATGAGGGGAACAAACTCGTCGTCGACACGAGCCAACGCATTAGACATTGTGACCACGACTTTGCCTCTCACGTGATCTTCGACGCTTCTAGCCGTTATTGCAGCTGCATCCCATGGAGTAGCAATCACTACAAATTCACACTGAGCGGCCCCTACGTTGTCTGAGGGAGTCACCGCTAACTCGCGATCGGGCCATCGATCGGCGATGCTGTCCACCACTTCCATTGACCGGTATTTCGATCGAGAACCTAAAACGACCTCGTAGCCAACATCAGCAAGACGCGCCGCCAAAGCCGAGCCTGCAGGTCCAGTTCCGCCAACAATGCCTATCCGCATGACGTGCCACGGTACTGTCCAGAGGAAGGATACGGTGACTTCATTCCGCGAGTTACACAAAAGGTGGCCGATATCAGCGCCACCACATCAAACGGAGGACAGCCTTAATGGGTCTCATGGATGGAAAAAAGGTATTAATAACAGGAGTTCTCACCGATGCTTCGTTGGCATTTGAAGTCGCGAAGCTGGCTCAACTTGAGGGCGCTGAAGTTGTACTTACCGGCGCCGGCAGAGCGATGCGGTTAACGGAGCGAACTGCTCGAAAGCTGCCCGAACCCTGTGACGTTTTAGCGCTAGACGTAACGGAACCCAAAGAAATCGAGGCAGTGGCTCAAGAATTGATGTCTCGTTGGGGCTACTTAGATAGCGTCCTACACGCAATCGGTTACGCACCCGAGGCATGCTTGGGAGGAAATTTCCTTAACGCTGAATGGGAAGACGTCAGCGTTGCGTTACACATCTCGGCATACAGCCTCAAAGCCTTAGCTGGGGGCCTTGAGCCTTTGCTAGCGAAGGCTCAAGGTAACGTCGTTGGACTCACATTCGATGCTTCGGTCGCATGGCCGGTGTATGACTGGATGGGCGTCGCCAAAGCGGCTTTTGAATCCACGGCTCGTTACTTGGCTAAGTCAATGGGACACGAAGGCATTCGGGTGAATCTAGTTTCGGCAGGGCCAATTAGAACGATGGCGGCCAAATCGATTCCCGGATTCTCAGATTTCGAAGAGGCGTGGGAAGCCCGAGCGCCTATGGGATGGGACGTCCATGACCAAGATTCGGTCGCACGAACAACTTTGGCCATGATGTCCGACTGGTTCCCTAAGACCACAGGCGAAATCGTGCACGTAGATGGTGGTTATCACGCAATGGGAGCTTAGGAATTTCTAACTTCATTGCTCATGCAACAACGGCCCAACTAAGCCTCGCATTACATCGTCCAGTGTTAAAACTCCGAAATTAGATCCGTCGGACGTCACAACTGCTAGGTGTATCTGAGACCGCCTCATCAGTTGAAGTACATCCGGCAAAGTGCTGTTGGGGTCGACCCGCAGCATGGGACGGATGAGGTCTGGTGTTAAAGACTGATTCTTTTCTCTGACGCGAAGTAGGTCCTTGCTGTGCACGAAACCTCGAACATCGTCCATATCGCGACCGTGCACAACCAGCCTGGTATGTCCGGTCTTGACTATCTGTTCCTCAATTTCGACTATGGAAGAATCAACCGGGACAGAGTGAACATCCTCAATTTCTGCCATCACCGATGTGGCGAACGTCTGACCGAAAGCAATCGCGCTTTCGATCAGCGCATACTCCTGGTTATCGATGAGTCCTTGGTCATGCGATTCATCAACCATTAATGCAAGCTCAGCGTTGGTTGCCGCTTCATCTAGTTCCGAGGCTGGCTCTATGCGGAACAGCTTGAGTAAGCCGTTAACGAGACCATTAAGCACCCGAATAATTGGTCCGGCCACCGTCAGGTAAGCCGACATCGGCCGAGCCAGAGTTAATAAGGTCCGCTGAGGCCCAGTGATCGCCAAACTTTTCGGCACCATTTCCCCAAGCACCATGTGGGACACGACTACCAGGCTCAGAGAAACAGCAAACCCGATCGAGTGCAAAAGAGTTTCGTCTATTTCAAAAAATTGCTTTATGAACTGCTCAAGCACCGAAGCTACGGCTGGCTCTGCAAGCCGTCCGAGCGCGAGTGAGCATACGGTTATGCCAAGCTGCGCACCCCCAAGAGCGTTGAGTACATCTTTTTGAAGACGTTGAGCCGCGATTGCAGACTTTCTTCCAGTAGCTGCTTCAGATTCGATCCCCGACTTCATCGCACCGAGTAATCCGAATTCCAGTGCAACAAAGGCCCCGTTCAGAATGATTAGAACCAACCCAATTACGATTGCGATCACTGTCATGTTGATCGCTTTTCAGTTGTGGAAGACTCGTTGGCAACGTTCAGGGATTCGATCGCTACATCAGCAATTCTTAGATTCTCTTTACTGATCACTTCAAACTTCCATCCCTGCCATTCGACTACATGTCCAATTTCAGGAATGGAACCTGACTGTTGCAGTATGAAACCGGCAAGCGTCTCGAACGGCCCGGCCGGCAGACGCAAGCCTAGAATTTCTTCGATTTCACCTCTTGACTTTAAGCCTTCAACGATCAGGCTCCCATCGCTTCGCGAGGCAGTGATAGGGACCGGATTGTCGTATTCATCTGCTATGTCCCCCACTAGTTCTTCGAGAATGTCTTCGCGAGTGATCAAGCCAGCTGTGCCGCCATGTTCATCTACCACGACCGCTAATCGGCTGGACGCTAACTCAAGGTCGACGAGAACTCCGTCTAGCTCTCGATGTTCAGGCACAATTACTACAGGTCGCAATATTTGACCCAATGACCCTTGTTCTCGGTCATCGAGGCTTAGAGCAAAAACGTCTTTTACTTCGACCATTCCAACAATGTCATCAAGGTCGACGCCTATAACCGGAAATCTGGAGAAGCCACTTTCTCTTGCACTCTGTACTAAATCAGAAGTTGTCCCTGAGCCTCGCAATGCCACCATTGAAGTTCTCGGGGTTAAGGCATCTGCGGCGTCTTTTCTAGATAACCGCAACGTCCGGGTAATCAATCTGGCTTCTTCTTCGCCAATCGTTCTGTCACTCGATGCTCGAACTAGGTGCTCCAGATCTTCGAGTGACCTTAGTGATCGCAATTCCTCAACGGGTTCGATGCCTCTCCAGCGAAGAAGTCTGTTGGCTAGTCCGTTAAAGGCCGCAGTTATCGGAGCCGCTAGCACTCCATAAACCCTGAGAATTGAACTCAACCAAAGTCCAGTCCCTAGAGGACGAGATATGGCCAAATTCTTGGGAGCCAACTCACCGAAAACCATCTGAATAACCGCGGCGATCGCGATCGCTATCGCGGCCCGCATTGGCCCGGGATCTAATGAAACTCCAGGTACATAATCCAGAAGTGATCCGATGGCGTCTTCGGCAATCAAACCCAACAGTAAAGAAGTGACGGTAATGCCCAGTTGTGCTCCGCCAAGGTGGAAGCTCAACCGACTCAATAGTTTGCGCACCACGCGTGCGCGTCGATGTCCTTGCTCAGCCATAACTTCGACGCGTTCGACGTCAACAGCTACGAGACTGAACTCGCCTGCAACGAAAATACCGTTGAGAGCAACCAGGGTAAGCACAGCTACTAGGCCCAAAAGGGGATCGATGGTGAACACCTCCACAAATCATTCTCTATTCGCACTTGTTAAACGCCAAGGTAGCCTCGAGTCAATGCCTCAGGACAATGCCACCTTCGAACCGGTGCGCGACTGGTCCAGCTACCCCCCTGTCGAAGAGACGATTCGTAGCGATAGTTCCTTGGGTTGGTTGAGGCGCATAAGTCCTATTGTCATGACACACAAGTGGCGGATTGTTTGGTCCGTCATGGCGGCGATAGTTGCGATGACGGCGCAAATCCTTGTTCCTCGGGTTGTAGGCCTAGCGGTCGATAGGGCCCTGATCGAACAAACCAGTGCCCTGTCTATTTTCGTCGTCATTCTCTTAATTCTCGGAGTCGCTCGAGCATCAGCGACTTTCGGCTATCGGTACGGCCTTTACGGTATGGCGTTCAAAGTCGAGTACCAGTTACGAACACTGCTGTTTCAACATCTCGGTCGCTTGTCGTTCTCCTTTTTCGATCGCGTTCAAAGCGGACAGATCATCAGTCGGGCAAATTCTGATATCAGATCAGTTCAAATGTTTATGGCCTTCGCTCCGATCATGGCAGTGCAGTTCTTGAGCTTCGTGATCGCTATCGGCTTAATGGCGGCAATCAGCATTCCGCTTACAGCAGTAACGATGGTTGCGCTACCTGGAGTTTTCGCTATTGGCCAGCGTCTTCGAAAAATTATGTTTCCCCTTTCGTGGGTCGTTCAATCGCGCCAAGCCGAGATTGCCACTGTCGTTGATGAATCGGTTAACGGTGTCAGAGTTGTAAAAGCATTCGCTGCTGAGCATCAACAAATCCGTGCTCTTGCTAAGGGCGCGGAACGCCTGCGGTGGGCCAATCTCGTTCAGCACCGAACTCGAGCTTCTCACACTCCTTTAATAGAAAATCTTCCTCGAATTGCGCTTGCGACAGTCCTCTTAGTCGGTGGTATTCAAACGATTGACGGTGCCCTATCCGTGGGCGATCTGATTTCGTTCAACCTGTACATCCTGCTTCTCCAAGCACCCTTTCGGTTTATTGGGATGCTGCTCATCTTGGGGCAACGAGCTAAAGCGTCCGCTGAGCGAATCTACGAGATTCTCGATGAGCCCCCAGGGGTAGATGACCGACCAGGAGCTATTGATTTAGTTCCTCCTACCGGACGAGTGTCTTTTTCGGAAGTGAAATTCTCCTATGGGACTGAGGTAGTCGGCGGCACTCAGGGGGCCGAACATCCACCAATCGTGTTAGATGGTTTCAGCCTTGAGGTTCCTGCCGGTCAAACGATCGCAATCGTTGGGCGCACAGGGTCCGGGAAATCAACTGTTTCGCGTTTGTTGATGCGCTTTTACGAACTGCAATCAGGTGTCATTGCAGTGGATGACCAGGACATAACTGGAGTTACCCAGCGAAGTCTTCGTTCGGCGATAAGCCTTGTTCCTGATGAGCCGTTTTTGTTCTCTACGAGCATCCACGAAAATATTGCCTACGGTAACCCCAACGCGTCAAGAGAAGCAGTTGAGGCCGCTGCTAGGGCAGCTCAGGCTCACGAGTTTATTATCGACCTTGAGGATGGTTATGAAACCGTCGTTGGTGAAAGGGGCTACGACCTTTCTGGAGGCCAACGTCAACGAATCTCATTAGCTCGACTTTTTCTGCAAGACCCGAAGGTCATTATCTTGGATGACTCCACGAGCGCTATCGACGTTGAAATCGAAGAGCGAATTCATCACGCATTGAAGGACCTACTTAAGGACCGAACAACAATCGTGATCGCGCACAGGTTGTCCACCATTGCTCTTGCCGATCGCGTAATTCTTATTGAAAACGGTCAAGTAGTAGCTGACGGGACTCACCAACATCTACTCGAACGCGAACCTCGTTACGCCGAGACATTGGCGTCGTCAACGGAAAAGAGTTAACGATGGTCATGATGGGGGCACCTGGCGGTGGGCCATTCGCCGGCCCAAGCGCAACTCAGTCCAGCGCTAGCGCGGGCCTTCCATTTGCCGGAGTTCCCTCCGAAATGCAAGATGGCGCTTCAGAAATTTTAAAGAGAGAACCCACTCACCCTGACCCCGTTATCTCTTTTCATCGATTAGCTCGGCGGACATCGCGTCTCAGTCTCCGATCTCTTTTCGAAAACCGACGCACCGCAGCCTTTTGCGGATTATTTCTTTTAGCCGTCGAAACAATCACAGCCTTATTGGGTCCGGTGTTAACCCAACAAGGGATCGACAACGGCGTTATGCGACAGGACCGAACAGCTCTCTACGGGGCCGTGACCTTGTTTGGAATAATCATTGTCATAAACGCTGCAACAAGTTTTTTGCGTCAACGTTGGAACGGAACGCTAGGCGAAAACATCATGTATGACGTTCGCTTAGAGCTCTTCAGTCACTTTCAGCGCATGGGTCTCGACTGGTACACATCAGAGAAGTCAGGTGTGCTCTTGAGCAGAATGACTTCGGACGTTGAAGCTTTAACCCTGTTAGTCAACGAGGGTTTCGTCAATCTGGTTATTCAGGCTCTAACTGTTTCGGTCGTGACCGTAGTCCTGTTTTGCTATAACCCCATTCTGGCGGTGCTTCTTCTGGCCCTTGTTCTTCCGCCGTTAGTAGTGATGACGCTTTGGTTCCGTGCAGTTAGTGAGCGTGGCTACTCAGACGTTCGAGATCGAATCGCGACTGTCCTGGCCGACCTTTCAGAAAATCTTGCGGGAGTTCGGGTCATAGCTGCTCTTAATCGTCGAAGACAGAACGCTGAGTCTCATAGAAATGTTGTGGGCGCATACCTTGATGCAAACCTCTACACCGCTAGAGCAGGAGCGATTTACGGTCCTTCGACAGAAGGTATCGGCATAGCTGCTCAGGCCATCGTTTTGTTGGTGGGCGGATGGATGGTTGTAGATGGTTCCCTTCAGGTCGGCGAGCTCACGGCGTTCGTACTCTTTGTAAATACTTTCTTTGCCCCAATCCAACAAATGGTGCAGCTTTACAACACCTACCAACAGGGGCAGTCGGGACTAGCGAAAATTGGAGACATCCTCGCGACGGAGCCTTCAATAGTTGAAAGTGAAAACGCGATTCCGCTTAGGCCTATTCAGGGCCAAATTGAATTCCAATCCGTAACTTTTGCTTACGGCGATGGGCCTGAGGTTCTGCGAGATATCGACCTCTCCATCGACAAGGGAGAGACCTTCGCTTTCGTTGGTCCAACTGGAGCCGGCAAAAGTACCATCGCAAAGTTGATAACCAGATTTTACGATCCCATATCGGGATCCGTATCGATAGACGGGCAGGACCTTAGAGGTGTCCAGGTCGAGTCACTCCGAACACAACTTGGGGTCGTGCCACAGGAACCATTTCTTTTTCACGGAACGATTCGTGACAACGTCGCCTTCGCAAAAAGCGATGCCACAGAAGACGAGGTTCATGAGGCGATTGCCCACGTAGGCCTCACAGAAACTGTCGCCCAATTGGCTGACGGGATCGACACTCTTGTTCATGAACGCGGTGTGTCCTTGTCGGCAGGAGAGCGTCAACTAATTGCTTTAGCTAGAGCATTTATATCTCGGCCGCGGGTGTTGGTTCTAGATGAAGCAACATCGAGCCTTGACTTGCGTTCTGAAGCCCAAATCGAAACTGTGTTGGACGGTTTACTTGAAGGTCGAACCGCGATTCTTATTGCACACCGACTGGCTACTGCTATGAAGGCTGACAGGATTGCTGTCATAGACGAAGGTCAAATTATCGAACTTGGCTCTCACGATGAACTGATGCGACTAGGTGGTCGTTATTCGGAAATGTTCGAAACTTGGTCCTCTCACTCTGAATCTGATGGCCCTTCGTCGACTGGCTTACCGGCGGATTAGCCGTCGTAATCTGGCAAGCTGGCTAAATGACGATCAGTTCTCCTGTGGTCGAACTTCTCGGCGTCTCAGTCAAATATGAGGAAAGAACAATTCTTGGCCCTTTGGATCTAGAAATTTCTTCTTCGGACAGGTGGGTCGTCCTAGGGCCAAACGGGAGCGGGAAAACTAGCTTGATAAAAATCCTTTCGCTTTACCGCTATCCAACAACTGGAACCGTCGAGGTGCTTGGTGAAACTTGGGGAGCGACCGACGTCCGAGAGTTAAGACAGCGAATAGGTTTGGCCTCCTCGTCGCTGAGAGACCAATTTCGGCCCGATATTTTAGGTCTGGATATCGTTATGACAGCTAGGCATGCTGCTTTGGAGACTTGGTGGCATGAATACTCTGAACGTGACCGTGAAGCTGCAATGGATTGCTTGGCACGAATCGGCGCTGAGGCTCTGGCTTCTCGGAAATTTCACACGATGTCTTCCGGAGAGCAACAACGAGTTCAACTGGCACGCACCCTTATGGGGGAACCAGGATTGTTGTTATTAGATGAACCTACAGCTGGTCTAGATCTAGTGGGAAGAGAACAGCTTGTATCAAGCCTGGCTTCTGTTGCTTCTGATCCTCAAACTCCTGCGACGGTTCTCGTAACCCATCACACTGACGAGATTCCTCCTGGTTTCACCCATGGTCTCCTTCTACGCGAGGGGAAACCGTTGGCATGTGGACCGATCAACCAAGTGTTAACAGCAGAGTCTTTATCCGAGTGCTTCGGCATACGTCTTCAACTAGAGAACCGTGATGGGCGCTGGCTGTCTTGGACCACGGGTTGAAGTCACACCAATGATTCCCGACGAAAGCCGTCAGCAGTCGCAAGTGTTCGGCGAAGTCGCAGAGATTTATCATCTCTATCGGCCCGGGTACCCCGATGGTCTATTTGCGTGGATACTGGCTACCTGCGAACCCTTGGTAAACGAATTGATTGTTGATATTGGTTGTGGCACGGGGAAGGCGGCAGGACCCTTTTTGAAGCGTGGTTATGAGGTACTTGGTCTCGAACCGGACCCCGAGATGGCCTGCATCGCTCGCAGAGAGTTCGACGAGTTCGGCTTGTTCTCGGTCGACGAATACACATTCGAAGATTGGCCCCAGATAGATAGAAAGGTGGGGCTTTTAATTGCCGGTCAGTCTTGGCATTGGACAGACCCCGAAAATCGTTTTGAGCGAGCAGCTTCGATTCTTAAACCTGATGGGTGGTTGTGCGTTTTTTGGAACCGACCCGACTATGGGACCCAAGAGTTTGATGACGCTGTCGATCTCATTTACGCCGAACTTGTACCTGAATTCGAGAACAAATCACTTTCGGTTCGACTACCTGGCTCTAAAGCTGCCATCACGGCTGATACTCCGACCGAGGAAATAAACATGTGCGGCCTATTTGAACCCGTAGAGGAATATCAGTTTGGGTGGGAAGTCGAAATCACCGCTCATGAACACATCCAAAATTTGCGAACTCAATCCGATCACCGGATGTTGGAACCCGGCCTAAGAAATGAGTTATTTATCCAGATAGAAGCTGCAATTAATAGCTATGGAGGGAGCTACAAACAAACCTTCATCACGCATGCTTATGCAGCGAAGCTATCTGTCTGAGAACATCTGTTCATGACGACTCATGCAGATCAGATCAGATCCTACTTTGATGCTTGCAGTTCAGGCTCTGGCGAAGCGGTAGCAATGCACTTCACTCCGGACGCCGTGATTTATGACACCAACCATTCCCCCATCGCGGGTTCCGCAGCAATTGGAGAGTTTTGGTCTCAAATACATGGCAAGTGGTCGGGGGCTAAGTGGATCGTTGAGCGGGTCATCGAAACCGATGATTCAGCCGCTATCGAATGGGTAATGGAAGGTGAAGATAGTGGGCAACCATTTCATATCCGCGGCAGTGAACACTACGAGTTTAAGGAACACCTGATAGCCGAGATCCGCCAGTATTGGACCTTTGATGCAAATAGTCCTGGCGGAGGTTTAATCAAGTATCCGTACGGCAAACCTGATCGTTTGGGCTTCGATGGCTAACAATTCCGAAAACACCGATGACGAGATCCACATGGTCTACGAGGATCCTCAATTTGTGTCGCGAAGTAAGGCAGCTGCTGCGCTACGACGCCTCGGGAATGCCTTTGTGCGCCACCGGGTTACCGACTCGGAGTTAACTGCATTGGCCGGCTGGGCAACATCAGCAGCTGAGAATCTCGAACGTTCCGATCCGGTGGCACGACCATCAGACTATTTCGAGCGTCGTTACAGCGACCCGCGACCAGCTGATGGCATCGAAGTGATTGCCTTTAGTGACCGAACCTTTAGCGGTCCAGCGAACCCCATGGGGTTTGAAGCCGAGATCAGGCGTTCTGGGGAGCAAGTCCTCAGCAGAGCAGTTTTTGGGGCCGCCTTCGAAAGCGCCCCTGAAAGAGTTCACGGCGGAGCTGTTTCGGCATTAGTTGACGACACTATGGGCTACCTGATGATCGTTCTGGGTGAGGCCGCGTACACAGCCCGGCTCCAAGTGGACTATCGCGATGGTGTTCCGGTGAATACGCCCGTTTGGCTCCGCGCTTGGGTATCCAATCGTGATGGCCGCAAGCTAACAGTCAATTTGGTCGTCTTACCTGACAAAGGTGGTCAGCCAGATGAGTCGGCTACACCGCTAATCAACGCAGAAGGACTCTTCATCGTTCCCAACCTAGAACCTTCCTAGTCGGAAGTTTGTTCTGCGCGCCAACGGTTCGATGCTTCTTGGAGTGTCACAAATATAACGTCTTCGCGTTTTTCAATTTCGTCGATTAAAGCTTCAAACATGAGCATCCGATGACCACGTCCAATCACTTGTGGATGCATTGTGTACGTCAGAATTCCTCCAGGCTCATGTTCACGCGCCCAGTCAAGATCCCCCAACCATGTCTCGAGGACCGCCGATGCAGGAGTGAGGTTGCCTCCTTTGGGGGGAATGTACTCAAACCAAGGGAAATCATCGAGATGCCAAGCGATCGGCAACTCCACAAGGTCAACTTCTGTCCCCCAAGAAACGCCGACACCCTTTTCCCATTGATCTCCGGTTCTGCACCAATAGGGTCGAACATCGTGACCCATCAGCGAAGAGTCGTATGAAAAGCCTTCCTGAACTAATAGGTCGAAGGTATGTTCGCTGACATACCAGCCAGGAGACCTCCACCCAACAGGTTTCTCACCAGTCAATGAATGCAAAATCGAAGTCGCATCTTGCAAAACCTCTAGTTCCTGTTCGCGGCTTAGTCGAGCAGGGCTCTCATGGTGATTGCCATGGTGTCCAATCTCGTGCCCGCCCGCAACTATGTCCTCCACAAGGTCTGGGTATGTAGATGCTGTCAAGCCTGGAACAAAAAATGTGGCCTTAGCAGAGCGTCTTTCTAACAGTTTGAGGATTCGGCGAGTTCCTATTACCCCGAACTCACCTCTACTAAAAGCTGTCCTGTCTTTGCCCCCCATCCACAACGACACAGTGTCGACATCGAAGCTGAGGCTGACTGAGAATTGATCTGACACAGCAAGATTCTCGCATCTACCAATCAGTCTTGTTCTGTAAAAGTTCAGAGAACGGGGTATTCCTATCTGGCCCGGGTTCTTTTGGAAGACCTAAAACTCGTTCTCCGATGATGTTTCGCTGAACTTCATCGGTACCTCCGTAAATGGAAGGAGCAGGCGAAAAGACCGCCATCTCTTGAATTACCCCGCCAGTCGCGGCTTGATCACCCCATAGAACCATCTCTGGTCCAAGGATTGCTCCTGCCAGCTCGCGTGTTCTGTGAAGCGCTGAGGTCATGAGTAGTTTCGCCAGATTCCCCTCGCCTCCGGTTTGCTGATTCTTATTACGCGTTCGTTGCGAATTCATTCTCATCAGCTCGAGTTCTGTGTGCAGCTGTGCCAGTTCTTGGCGAATGCGGGTGTCATCAAGTTTTTCGCGCTCTTCAGCCAGATCTCGGAGGAGTTGGAAGGTTCCGGGACCCACACCACCTGCTGCTAAGGCCAGCCGCTTCCCCACAAATGAACCTGCTGGTTTTTCTAGGTGACCAGCAATGCTGCCTGGATGAGCGGCGGCGTACGCCATTCCGTGTCCACCGCCTATTCCGGCACGCTCGACCATGAGCGTCGTGTTGGCTACACGCCACCCTTCGTTGAGGTCACCAATTAAGTCACTTTGAGAAACTCGGGCCTCGTCTATAAAGACTTCGTTGAATAAAGACCGACCGGTCATTTCTCGCAACGGTCGGATTTCGACCCCCTCTTGGTCCATGGGGAAAGCGAACCAGCTAATTCCTCTATGTTTTGATGCGTCGGGATCTGTTCGAGCGATCAACATTCCGTAGTCGGCGTGTTGCCCTTCGGAAGTCCAAACTTTTTGACCGGTGATCACCCATTCATCACCATCGCGCACTGCTTTAGTCTGCAACCCTGCCAGATCACTACCGGCTCCTGGTTCCGAAAAAAGCTGGCACCAAGAGTCCGTTCCATCGAGAATTTTGGGCACATATTTCTCGATCTGTGATTCATCTCCGTGGGCGAGAATTGTTGGAGCTGCCAGCATCATTCCCAAGCCTGCTGGAGAACCTATAGAACCATTCTCTCTTAAGGCTGCGGCAAGAACACGGGTCTCAGCTCGGCCCCACCCTTTACCAAACGGTTCCGCGAGACCAGGATTGCTGAACCCGGCCAAGGAAAGTCGTTGCCACCACTCTCGAACTGGTAGTTCAGGGTCCCAGTTGGCGTCTATCCATGCATCAATTTCAGCGCGCAACTCATTACTCATGTGAAAGCTCCGATAGGGGGTTGATAACTGAGCGTCTTCTTGCGTCCATCACGCTACCTGCGGCTGAGGTTAGAGAACAGCCTGTGTCCGCGGTAACTTCAGATCTACTAGTTCATCCAATGGGGGCAAAGTTGACCGATCAGGCTCGAATAACAATCGATCGCATTAATCACTATCGAGACACCGTCCGGGCCTACCAAGTGAAAATTGATGGTCAGGTAGCCGGGCGAATCAAAGATAGTAAGCAGGAGACGTTTGAGATCTCACCTGGAACTCATCAAATCAGAGTTCGACTCATGTGGCTTCAAAGTCCTTCCGTTCAAGTTCATTTAGAAGAGGGCGACGAGGTTAGATTGCGGACGGGACCCAATGGAGGGATCCTTCAGGCTTGGCGAATTTATTTCGCTCCGCACACCGCTATGTTCCTAGAAGAGAGCGACTCTTAGCCCGCCATCAGGTGTTCAAGCACAACAGCCACTCCGTCTTCGTCGTGGCTGGGGGCTATGTCACCGGCTATTGAAAGTACGTCCGGGTGCCCATTCTTCATCGCCACAGAATGTCCTGCCCATAAGAACATCTCTATGTCGTTGAGTCCATCACCAAATACCCATGCTTTCGATGCGTCTATTCCATTAGTAACCGCTATCTCACCCAACCCCGATCCTTTACTGACACCAGAAGCGACAATCTCAGGGGTCTCAAGACCAGAGGGTCGCACCTCAGTGCCATCAGGCATTTGGGAACTCATCACTTCAATCGCCTTCATCGGGGCTAAGTCTTTGCAATCTAAGAGCCATGTAAGAACCGGGCCGTCTAGCGCTGACAAAACATCTGGAACTCGAACCGGGATCATCGAAAAATCGGCCGGGAAGTCGTGAGTGAAGTGATCATCCCAGATGTGCCGGCCGTCTGCCATATCTGCTGCTAATCCAACGTCGGGGATTAGTTTTCTGGCGAGCTGAGCGCTCGCTCTGGTCTGCTCTTCGGTCATAGCGTTGAGCTTCAAAAGCTTGCCATCGGCTTTGTGTATGGAAGCTCCGTTCAAGCAGACGCAATAATCGACTACACCCAAACTGTTTACAGTCTCTGTTACAGCCCTCCATGGTCGACCCGTAGATAACGCGATGATGCATCCCTGATCCTTTATTTCTCTAACCGCTTGTCGAACTCTCGGCGATAGAGAACCATCGGACCGCAACAAAGTGCCATCCATGTCAAAGGCAATCAGCTCAGGAAAAGCACTCACAATTGAGCACCGTACATCGGATCCAACACAGTGAAGATCTACGCGTCAATAGTTCCACCATCTACTTTGAAGTCGGTGCCAGTTATGTGCCAGGCAGCCTCGCTAGCGAGAAAAGCCACATATCGGCCTATGTCATGAGGCTCTGGTATTCGACCGGTCAGATTGGGGGTCGCATTTTCTATTGCCCAGCGTTGCACTTCGTCCCAACCTTCAACGTCGTGGCGGCTGGCTCGCCTCTCTAACATCTCTCGGACTTCGTCAGTGGCGATAATGCCCGGGCTCACTAGGTTCGCAGTGATACCTGTTCCCCGAAGATGTTTCGCCAGACTCCTCACCGCCACTGGCAAGGCAGCCTTCGAGGCGTAGTAGTCGGGGTTTTCTTTGCCTGGTTTTTCTGTACCTACGGTGCCGAGGAATATGATTCTTCCCCAACCCCTCGCCTTCATTGACGGCAAGGTCCTTTGAGTAAGGCGGACTCCGGAAACAACATTGGTTTCCCAGGCTTCGTGCCAGCGTTCTGCAGGGTCATCCCAAGTTGTTTTTGCTGGCGCTCCATAGTTATTGATGAGAACGTCAATCGAACCGCACCTCTGTTCCACCAGAGAGACTATGGACTCAACGCCTTCCGGTGTTAGGAGATTTCCATGAACGTCGATAGCTTCCCCACCACTATTTCGGATTTCTTCCGCGACAACGGTTCCTTGACCTTCTTGATGCCCGTGGACCGCCACAATGGCCCCTTCTTGGGCCAAAATTCTCGCTGTGCCCGCTCCCGTTCCCCGATACGAACCGGAAATCAAAACCACCTTGCCGTTTAACCCAAGATCCATTTGGAGCTCCTTAGCATTTAGTTGATCGCTTTTGCCGTGGCTGTCGCTATGTCTAACAGCCGATCGTTGTTTCCAACATCGACGATTCTGACTCTGCTCGTAACTTCACCCTCGTCCACTCTGAGCAGCTCTCCTTCAACTCGGAAGGGGCCTGATTTTGCTTGAGACAGGTAATGGACTTCCGCTGCAAGGCAACGCATCGGTAATCCTGTTGTCAAGAAACCAAGGTGGGTAGCCATAGCGTCCACTAATACCGCTACAGCACCACCTTGGATAGATCCAAAAGAGTTGTGGATACGCGAATGGTGAGGCAATCGAATTACAGCTTGGTCAGGGTCTGTCTCAATTAGCAGATAGTCATCAAGCATCGGTCGATTTGTTAACTCTTCCTCGCCCCCGTAGTCGACAGTCCTGCCTTTAGCCGTTCCTACACTTGGATTGTCACTACGCCCGGGCAAACGAGCGTAGGTGCATGTTGACCGAGCAACTTCGCCAAGGTCGTCGCTGATGTGTGTTTCTGTAACAACATTGTTTTTACCAATCCGCAGTGGCTGACACTTGGCTACGACTTCGGAGCCTTCTGCACGTCGACGAATCACGGTCCCCAATTCCAAGGTCGCTACCCAGTCGGGCTCGACCTGCAGCACTCCATGGTGCCCCGCCACTGAATCAACGAGGGTGGAAATTGCACCAAGGCGAAGCCACCCTCCAGCATCGACTAAATCAGGCAAGATTGGCATTGTGGCGCTTACGTTGCCTTCATCATCGACAAGATGACGCAGGCGCAAATGGCGGAGGATGTGGTTCTTTGGAGGGTATGACCGAGCCACGCTACGAGTTCTTTGAAACTAAGAGCTGCTCTAGCTGACCCCATAGTTCAGCGGTCGCCTCAGACAAAGCGGAGAGGTCTCCGCCGTTGGCAATAAGGAATTGGGCCACCGCTCTTCGTTCTTCATCAGATGCTTGGGAGTCGATACGAGCAAGCGCGTCCTCACGTTCTATACCGCGTTGCTCTTGAAGCCGTTCGAGTCGGTCAGCCATTGGCGCCTCAACTACAACGACAACTTCGTAGGGGTGTTTCGTGTCATAGCCGAGCCGACTTTCGACAAGAACCGCCATGTCATAGACCACTATCGCGTCATCTCTTTCCAAAGAATCTGCGGTTTGGTCTAGCAACTCATTGATGGCTGGGTGGGAGATCTCTTCAAGAGCCGCTAATTGGTCTGCTTCGCCAAAGACGATTTCTGCCAAGGCTGCTCGATCTATGCCTCCATCTGTCCCTGCGACACCCGGGCCGAAACGGTCAATAACAGCTGATACAGCAAGCCCTCCTGGTTCAAGGATCTTACGTCCGAGGGCATCAACATCAATAACGTCGGCACCTAGATCCGACAACAAGCCACCAACCGTGGACTTACCTACTCCCATACCGCCTGTGAGGCCGACAACAAGCATTAAATCAACAACGACTATCCACCGACGCGCCCTTCAGGTGCATCGGTTGCCGGACCTGCGAACGCCTGGGCTATTTCCATCCATTCTGCTGCCAGGTCGCCTCGAATTTCGAGTTCTGCTTCTCTTGCTCGGCGTCGTTGCGTCACAACAAGGCAAAACTCATAGGCGTCGGCGGAGACCATCTCTTCCGAGTCATCGGGACCCCACTCCCAGACATCTCCACTTGGTGACGTTAATTCAACTCGTATAGGTGTCTCTGGAGGCTGAAGACCCCTGTTCACGTAACTCCATCCCCGGGTCGTCACCCCGATATGCGCAACATGTCGGAGCCGCTCCGTTCTTGGGTATTCAGCACCAAAGGTGTCAGCTATGTCATGACTATGGGACCAGGTTTCCATCAGTCGGGCTGTGGCGAAGGACAGGGCGCTCATATCGGGTCCGAACCAAGGAATGCGGTCTTTCGGTTCTATAGCTCGAAACGCTTCAGTCATTCGAAGCCGTTCATCAGCGAACCAACTCCACAAATCACTTCCGCTCATTTCTCGAACATCGAGACCTCCAAAACTATGGAGATCTCCTTCTCCTCGAAGCATCTGTTGCTTAGTTTCTTCAAATCCGACTGGATCCAAAACGGCAAGGCTGGCCGCTACATCTGCCATACCTAGATGGATGATGGTTTCATGGGTATCCCAACCGTCAGCTGGTGTCGGCAGTCTCCACTCATCTTCGGTTAGCCCCGCAACCACTTCTCGCAGTGCTTCTGTCTCTGCATCAAGATCGTCACATATTCCCCTCATGTGGCTGACCCTACACTGCTACAGCGCTGCACTTCTGATTGAAGCGATTTGGCGGCTACCGTAATCAAGAGCGACACCCCTTCGGAGGGATAGTGACAACTCCTCTTTGGACTCCAAGTTCAACTCGACGCGAGACCTCCAACCTGTGGACTTTTGCCAAATCCGTCGGCATCCCTTTAGAAATCAACTCTTACAGCGATCTCCATAATTGGTCATTGACGGAAAATACTTCTTTCTGGAGAGCAGTGTGGGACTTCGCGTCTGGTGTGGGGGACCTTGGCGAGGTCGGTCTCAGAAAAGATGGGATAGCAGATTCACAATTTTTCCCAGATGCAAAACTCAACTTGGCCGAAAACTATTTACGCCGCTCTGGAGATGATCTTGCTCTGATTTATCGAGGGGAAAACGTTGTAGAGGAATCTCTAACGTTCTCAGAACTGAAGATCGCTGTCGGACGCGTTCAACAAGCTCTTAGGTCAGAAGGCGTTGAGCCTGGTGACCGAATCGCAACACTTCTGCCCAACGGTCTGGAGGCAGTGATCATATTTTTGGCGGCGGCGAGCATAGGAGCAATTTATTCATCAACCAGTCCAGACTTCGGAACCGCAGGTGTGCTTGATCGTTTTGGACAAATTCAACCCAAGGTTCTTGTCGCAACCGATAGCTACTCTTATTCGGGCGTTCGACATGACGTGACCGGGAAAGTCGCTCAGATAGCTAGCGAACTACCCTCGCTTCGACGCGTCGTGTTGGTGAGCTATGACGAAACCCCTATCGAGGCATCCATTCCTCTGGCAGTGGGTTATGACGACTGGATAGCTAATACGGCAAAGAGTGAGCCGGAATTCGTTCGCCTAAGTTTCGATCATCCGGTCTATGTTTTGTACTCGTCTGGCACGACCGGGAAACCGAAATGCATTGTTCACCGAGCTGGTGGCGTTTTACTCAAACATTGGTCTGAGCATTTACTTCACTGCGACCTTAAATCTGGCGATCGTTTGATGTATTTCACGACTACCGGGTGGATGATGTGGAATTGGCTGATCGGTGGCCTGGCAAGCGGCGTCTCCCTGATTTTGTATGACGGGTCGCCCTTTTTCCCCAACCCGTCACGTTTGTTTGACCTTGCAGATGAGCTGCAGCCTCAGCTTTTCGGTGTGAGCGCTAAGTTCATTGAAGCAGCGATGAAAGAGGGTTTGCGGCCTTGCGACACCCATGAATTGGCAAGTGTCGAAACAATCGCTTCTACCGGGTCGCCTCTAGCTCCTGAAGGTTTCGATTGGGTGTATGACGCCGTAAAACCTGATGTTCACCTCGCTTCGTTCTCCGGGGGGACCGATATTTGTGGATGCTTTGTGATTGGGGACCCAACCAGCCCCGTGTATCGCGGAGAAATTCAGGCTCCTGCGCTAGGGATGGACGTCGCTGTTTTCGATGACG